>Ga0098052_1000587_pt1 | contig 23013 bp, 32 predicted proteins | sample 15_taG_FD_81591 | JGI IMG/M metagenome (GOLD analysis project Ga0098052, IMG submission 81591) | Marine viral communities from the Subarctic Pacific Ocean - 15_ETSP_OMZ_AT15312 metaG | ecosystem: Environmental > Aquatic > Marine > Oceanic | place: Pacific Ocean | collected 2015-01-18
GACCCAATATCTCAAGATGAGTGGACTAAGATACTTGTCACTAAAGTTAATGAGATATCAGGTGAGATGGTAGCTGAGTGGCATAAGAGTGTGGGTATACCTAAAGTTTACCCAGAAGACTGGAATTTTTACTCCCCAAAGAAAGAAAAAGATGGCAAAGAAGAAAACACCTAATATTAATATTTTCGAACCTTTTGAAGGTAAGGTTGATGATGAGAAGCCTGCGACTAAACCACTCGAAGATTCGCCAATCAAAGCTGCACATATAAATCAACGTCCAGTTGATAAGGATGAACTACGGGATGATATTACCCCAGAACAGCAAGCAATCATCGATATGAATAGACAATGGTTTGGTTATAAAAGAGGTGGTAGGCGTTAAGGTCTAGTAGAGGTTCTACGAATCTTTCTGTAATCCCAATCCGTATTATCGTATATTATGTCGTATAACATAGGAATGTTGGCATCCGAACACGTACCCATGAATACTAACCCTTTCAATTTGAATTTCGCAGCACCATCATTCAATAGGTGATGTAGTCGCTGACAATCACGTTTATTCTTGCAGATAATCATATCAAACCTATCCTCATTGTGGATAACCAATTTATTATGAACCACAATTACTTGCCTACTCTGTCTAGCATCCTTAGCGTCATGCATGACCACCCTTATAACATCCTTAATGGTTTTCCTATCACGTTTTGATGGGTGTCCGTATATCCAGAACTCTTCCTCAATGCTGTAGTCAGCATTATCAATTATCGTCCATAGGTCGAATATAGGGGTTTCTTCTTTCACTCGACCCACCTCATCCCTGATATATCTATTCTTATCGTCATCCTCAATATCTTTCACCAAGAATATCTCATACTTAATTAGTTTTATGATACCATCATTCACATAGCGTTTAGGGAAGACAACAGTTTGGTTCTCTTCCTTCAATCTATGAAAATTCTTATAGGCGGTAGGTATCGTCTTACACCGATGTAAGGTACACCTATATTCACCATTACCAACTAAAATTGTTCTATACATTTGGATATGTCATAAAAATAGTGTATATTTGCAGTAAAATCAAGACTTAATGAGTGACAACCACTACGACATACTAGGCGTACCGAAGGATGCTGACCAGAAAGCTATTAAGACAGCTTACAGGAATCTAGCTAAGACACACCACCCAGATAAAGAAACGGGTGATGAGGAAACATTCAAGAAGATTTCAGCAGCTTACGACATATTAAGTGACGAAACTAAACGTGCCCAGTATGATAACCCTAGACCTACTGGTGGCGGTTTTGGTGGTTTCAATATGGATGAATTCTTCAACCACTTCCAACAAGCAGAGCGTAGAGCTACACCAAAAGTTGCAGCAAACATTAGAATACAAGTAGATGTTACACTTGAAGAAGTGTTCAATGGTAAGGAAGTGAGCGTTGGGTACACTAGAGCGATTATGTGTAACACTTGTGATGGGGAAGGTGGTGATACGCCAACCAATTGTGGTGTTTGCGGTGGAAGTGGACACCAAGACGTGCAACGTGGTAACCTAATCATGAGGTCTATCTGTAATGCGTGTTCTGGTACGGGAACCAAGTATGCGAATAAGTGTAAAGATTGTAGTGATGGGTATGTGTCCGATGATAACACTATTAAAATAACATTACCACCTAGTACCATTGATGGTGAGAAGGTAGGTGTTCAAGGTGGTGGAAATGAAATACATAAGGGCGTGTTCGGGGATATGATTGTCGTAGTAAGACATATAAAGCATGACATCTTCATATATGACCGTGACAATCGATTTAATCTTCTACAAGTTCTTGAATTAACTTACCCTGAAATGGTGTTGGGTTGTGAGAAAGTGGTTTCAGAGATTGGTGGTAAGAAACTGAAGATAGTTGTACCACCATTAACAGGTGATGGTGATGAATTGAGGGTAAAGGGTAAAGGTCTGAGGTTGAAATACATAAACAACCGAACAGGTGAGAAGACCACATCTGACGATAGAGGGGATATGTTCGTGATGCCTACCTTAGTGATGCCTACCGAGGTATCAGACGAAGAGAAGGCTCTATTAAACCAATTGAAGGATATTAAGCAAAAAGTTTAGCTCAGGGGTTGATTTGTTGGGGTTTTAGTTGTATATTTGTAACATAACAACAAAAAACAACAACAACACATGAGCAAATATTTCGATTTACATAAGGACTTGGAAGACAAGTTCTTGCTAGCAATTTCAGTAGCAGACTTAGAGAATTTCGTAGACATTAGAATCCTTGGCTGTGAAGACCAAAAGGATATCACAAAGGTAGTTAAGGCTACCCCAATCGTACAACACCTTACTGGTAGTGAAATACTCCTTACCGTAAATGAAGCGGTATTCGAATTACTACAACCGTTATATCAAGATATCGTAATTGATGAGGCACTAGCTCGAATCTACTTCGATGCTGAGAAAGGAAAGGTCATACTTAAGAAACCAGACTTTGAGACATTCTCATTGGTGTTGGAGAAGTATACGACCCCTGTAATGCTTAACGAGCGTGAAACTGTGAGAGCAATTTATACTCAGGGTGACGAGGAACCAGAAGAACTAAATACGGGAACGTAATATGAGTAACGCTAAAAACGATTTCGAGAATTTCGCAATTAACCACATGGGGGTTAGTGGTATGCAACTTCACTACTGGGATAAGACCCAAGATAGGTTATACGGAGCAAACGCCTCAATGACACCATATATTATTGAAGAGTTCGACAGAAGAGGTGTCCAAATGGACATCTTCTCTCGAAATATGATGGATAGGATTCTGTGGGTAGTTGGAGTGGTTAATGACAACATGTCAACGGTGGTTAATGCCCAGTTGATGTGGTTAGACCAGCAAGACCCGACTGAAGATATATTAATGTATATTGACAGTCCAGGTGGTTCAGTTAAGTCTGGATTATCTATGGTTGACGTTATCAATTACATTGATTGTGATGTATCCACTGTTAACATTGGTATGTCAGCTAGCATGGGAAGTATCCTATTAGGCTGTGGTACCAAAGGTAAACGAGCATCTTTACCTCATTCTAAGGTGATGTTACATCAGGTGAGTTCAGGTGCGCAGGGTAACGTTAATGATATGCAGATTAGTTTAAATGAAGCTATGAAGTATAACGATGAGTTATTCAGATTGTTGGGTGATTATACCGATAAGAAACCAGCACAAGTGAAGAAGGATGCTACCAGAGATTTCTGGTTAGGTTCGGAAGAAGCCTTGAAATATGGTATCATTGATGAGGTGATAACGAAGAAAAGTAAGTAAAAAAGGGGAGTTTTTCGGAACTCTCCATATTTAATATAGCACAAATACGGGGGCGACTTGGATTTGACTGCCGATGATTAGGTATGTAAGCAAGCACTGGGATTTAGATTATACCAGTATAAAATGTGTCTGAAACAACTAAGAGACGAAAATATCGTAACTAAAGGAGAATACCTACTACACGAAGTGTTTGGAGGGGAGCTAGCGCTAGCTGCATAATAAGCGCCTAATTGAGTAAAGCTTGATAAAACCTCAGTGTCCATTCATTGATGAGGCTAACTACAAAGAATGGTGGGTTTGCAAATTCCGACAAAGATTTGCTAGTTTGTTAGTTTAGAAAAACTGACTAAGCTTGTAGAAATTATATGTGACTTTTGCAACACGTGGGTTCGAACCCCACCGCCTCCACTAAGGTACTTCGGTACCAAAAATATTTAAAAAGCTGAATGGCTTCCACGTAGTGGAACTTTAGACCCTCTGATAATGCACCTTCAGGGGGCTTTCTTTTTCTAATAATTTGGTAGTCTCAAATAAATCCCTTATATTTGTACCATGACAAAAGACGAATATTACGAATTAATGTGTAACATGAAACCTGAATTGGGGTTTGAAGCCTTACATTATAGGTGGCACAAATGCTTCACTCATATCTTGAGGGGTTTTAAGGTTGGGTATAACCAAAAGATTATCGATAGCTTGTTCTACGATTTCGATATGGAGAACTGGAAAGACTTGCATAAAGAGAACACTGAATATTCGTCAGCCACACCTTATGAGTTGGCTGACGCTTTTAGAGGTGAGTGTGGGTATATCTGTGATAGGGTATCCTATGATAGGTTATTCAGAACTCACTGGCTATTCAAACGAGCGTTCGAGAAAGAATTCATGAATGTCAAATACCCTAACTTATTTGAGTAATGAAGATAGAACATAAAGTAATCATAGACCAACTGGGGTTTAAATTCGTAGAAACTCAACAAGTTGATGCTGAGTACGCATTCAAAAATAGGGAAGAGTTTGCTCATAAGTACGCGAACGAAACACATAGTCTCTTCTATTGGGAACAACGTAATGAATGGTCAGTGAAGGAACTGTCTACTACTAAGACCAGTTCTATAATATCATTCGAGGGTATCATGTATCACTACTTTAAAAATGTTCTGGGTTTAGGTATGTAAACCCTTCCACTCGCTATTTACTATTAAAGGAGATAGTTATGGCGTGGTTAAAAGAAGTTACAAGTTCGAGTAATAAGGTTTCGAGTAAAAGGGTTATTACCATCGTATCATTTATATTGATGGCAACGGCATTCATAGCCAACCTATTCTTCAATTACAAGATAGACGAATTCATTTACGATTCAATGTCGTACATTACAATAGCTGGATTAGGTTTTACTGCTGCCGAATGGTTTGGTAGTAAGGGTAAAGATAAAGAGGAAGCACCGATTTATGGTGGTGGTAGAGCACTTAACGATACCGTTGATGAAGGTGGTTTCGATAAAGGCTACAGCAAAGGGTACCAAGCAGCCAATAATGACTTTAGTAGTGACTCACTTAAGCGAGTACAAGATTTGCCTAATAGTAATGCTTTCGAACGGGGGTATCGAGAAGGGTACCAGACAGCTAAAGAAGACTGTTTAAGCGGTAATAATGAGTCCGAAGAGGACATGCATTAAAATCTTGGCTTTGGCTTATTTGGTTTAGGTTTATTACATCCACATTTATACATGATAGTTGTTCTTTTAGTTTGTGTTATCTGTATATAAATATGCTGCAATTGGGTATAAAGTAAAGTAACTGTTTAAATTTAAGTAATATCATACTATATTTGTAACATGTTTGGAACTAACGTAACATTATTAACCAAGGATTGGGATTTTAAGGGTGTCATCAAGTGTGTTGCTGTCCCACGTAGGGGTGAATACATCTTTCTAAGTGAATATGCTAAGTATGTTACGGTGGTGAATGTAGTTCACCAGACAGGTTTCTGGGGTGGTAAGGTAGTGGTGATTGTGGAAGATGTAACCACCAATTTACCCATAGAAAAGGAAAAACTTGAAGAATAATTTGCATATGTGGAATAAAACCTGTACATTTGTATCTGTTAAACTATATTTATTAAAAAAGAATCATGGAAGAAGTAGGATAGATTAAAAACAACAAATTAATAACCATAACACGGCAAGACATGCCCTATGGTTACCAAGCTGTACAGTCAGCACACTCGATAGCATACTTTGCAATAGAATATCGAGAAGAATTCGAAAAGTGGCATGAGACCTCACAATACATGGTCTCCCTAGGTGCCAAAGATGAAAATCATTTAATGGAGTTAATCACCCAAGCTGATAAGAAGGGCATTAAGATGTCAATTTTTATTGAGCCAGATATGGGTAATGAAATAACGTCAATAACGTTGGAACCGTGTGAAGCATCTCGTAAGATGACAAGCTCGTTACCGAAGTTAATGAAAAAATTAGGGATGGAAGTTTGCTAATTCCAATTAAATATTGTATATTTGCAGAGTGTGGGTGGCTGAGTTGTTTAGGCGCTGGTTCGCAAGACCAGTTACGGTGGTTCAAATCCATCCCCACACTCTTAATAAGCGGAGTGTTGCTGGTTGCCCACTTGTGATTCTAAATCCGATGGTGAAGGGTTCGAGTCCCTTACTCCGTTCTAAAAATAGAATATGAATTGTACATGTAATCAAGAACCAGAGAATTGTGAGTGTCACATTCCCCTTAAGGAAAAACACGCTGGTCTATTCTCGATGAACTTCAAGAAACTAATAGCGGAGTACGGTAAAGAACATATCAAATTCGATATTACGGTTGAACCAGTTGAATACGATGGGTTAGACCCTGATGAAAATGGTTCTGACTATGGTTGCCCTAATTGTGGTAGAGACCATGAGGAATGGAGTGGTGAGTACTACATAATCAACGGTGAGAAATACCCAAGATTTGAAGATGAGTATCACGGTGGTAACATGGATGGTACGATACACGATTGGACTGAGGTGCATTGCTGTACCAAATGTGCTACAGTATTTGACTTCCATAATGGGGCTTATTAAAAGTAGAGAGATTTCGAAATAAAAAAAATAACATATCGAGAAAGGGAAGCACTAATAGTTGCGACCTACCCTGAAGATATCATTGTCAAACTAAAGAAAACACCCGATAGTTTAAATGATGATGGGGATAGCTGTGAAGTAATTCACGATAAAGCCTTGAAACAAATAGCCTGTAGACGGAAATGGGAGAAAGAATTCGGACACCTATATAAAATAGTCTACCCAAATGATGGTGGAACAGTATATAAAAGATAAATTTGGTAGTCTCGATTTAATTTCGTATATTTGCGGTCACATTAATAAATCAATCATCATAAAATGAGAATTCTTACACTATTAATCGCAGTACTTATCTCTGCTACCGCATTCGGTCAGGTTGATACTATCCAGTTGGATGGTAATTCCAGATTACTGTTTTCAGAATCACCGATTAAGGATACGACCATTGTAATTGACCTTCAGTCAGTAACGGTAACGGGAACAAGGCTTGACCCTAAACAACCCATTACAAACGATGTAATCACTGGTGATGTAATTAACGCTGAGTATAGAGGTCAGGAAATGACCTATATCGTAGCCAAGACACCAAGCGTCACAGTATCATCTGATGGTGGTCACGAACAAGGTTATACATACTTCCGATTAAGAGGTATCGACCAAACAAGGTTGAACTTCACTTTAAATGGTGTTCCCTTGAATGAACCCGAAGACCAAGGGGTTTACTTCTCCAATATTCCAATGTTCGCACAGAATATCAAATCATTACAAATACAACGTGGTGTAGGTACCACATCTACAGGTGTATCATCTTATGGTGGTTCACTTAACTTCGAGTCCAAATCTGGATATAAGAAAGGTGGTGAGGCAACACTTACTTATGGTAGTTTCCAAACAACCACATTAGGGTTAAGTTATTCATCTGGTCTGATTGCCAACAACAAATTAAGCTTATTCGGTAGCGCTGGATTTCAGACCTATGATGGTTATAAGGAACATTCAGGTGGTTCTGGTTATTCATTCTTCTTAGGTGGTCAATACTACGGTAAGACCAATAGAGTTAAGTTAACTGCATTCAGTGGAGCCAGTAACAACCAAATGGCTTGGTTTGCAGTATCAGAGAGCGATATTAAAAAGAACCCACGAACCAACTACAACTCACCTGATGCTGATGATAATTTCAGACAGAGTATGGTTCAGCTTCAATACATTCAAGATATTAATGAAACGTCAAAGCTAACATCAACGGTTTACTATAATCGTTTGGATGGTGATTGGGATTTATCCCTTATACCTTATGGTGCACCTGATATGCTTAATTATCAACTGAGTTCTGATTTTGTTGGTGGTATGCTTAACTATGGTGCTGATTGGCAAGTACTTAGATTGGACTTAGGCGCTCACGGTAATCATTACGTCCGTAGACACGCTATGGCGGTGGTACCTGACGAAGATGCACCATTATACAACAATAGGGGTATTAGGAACAGTGCCAGTGGGTTTGTTAAGGTAGGATTGAAACTAGGTAAGTTCACAGCACTATTTGATGCGGAAGCTAGACATACATCATTTGATTATGTGGGTGGAGTCCCTTTTTCACAACTAAACTGGTTCTTCTTCAACCCAAAGGGTGGTATCGTCTATAATCAGACCAAGAACCTACGTTATTACGTTTATGTGGGTCATTCTAATAGGGAGCCGACCAGAACCGATATGTTCGGTGGTGAGGATGACCTAATTCAACTTACATTGATGAAGCCAGAGAGCGTAATTGACTATGAGTTGGGAACAGAATTCTCAATACCAAACCGATTGAACTTGAACTTCAACCTCTACTTCATGGACTTCACCAACGAACTTACGTTGGTCGGTGCTTTGGGTGAGAACGGATTACCTCTCATGACCAATGTGGAGAACAGTTTCAGGTCTGGTATTGAACTTGACGTGACCTATACACCACATAAGAATATCATCATTGGTAATGTGACCACATTTGCGTGGAACCAAATCATTAATGATTATGGTGGTAGTATCGGAGTGGTTAAAACACAACCATTGTATAGTCCATGGTGTGTGGTAAACCAATCGGTTAGATACACCATTAAGAATTTCTTCGTAGGGATTGAGGCTGTATATAATGGTAAGTCATATATGGACTTTAATAACGATTACGTTATTCCAGATTTCTTCCTACTTAATGCTACGTTAGGTTACGAACTATTGGGTAATATGACCTTCAAAGTCGATTTCAGAAACCTCACCAACCAACAGTACTTCACTAATGGGTATGTGATTGATGGTGAGAGAAACTTCTTTGTCAATGCACCATTCTCAGCGTTCGGTAGCATTAACATTAAGTTCTAGGGATGCTCGAAGTTGTCGCTGTCATAGCAAGCTTCATTTGCGTAATCCTTACGATTAAGAAAGGTATTGCTGCTTGGGCAGTAGGGATAGTGGGCATCGTAGCCTACTTCTTCCTTTTCTACCAAGAGAAGCTTTATGCTGAGATGGTTCTACAGGTTTTCTTCTTATTACAATCGCTATACGGTTGGTACCATTGGTCTAAGAATAAAGATACAGTTGGTAAGGTTAAAGTATTAAGTATTAGTAAGATGGAGACTATCTTCTCAGGTATCGTTTTAATATTAGGTACAGGGTTGGTCTATTACCTTCTCACTACATTCACGGACGCATCCATACCAAGCTTGGATGCGATAACAGCAGTAATCAGTCTAACGGCTAATATACTATTAGCTAGACGTAAAGTAGAGGCATGGTATCTATGGATGTTCGTTGATATCATATTTGTAGTGTTATTCATAACGAAGGGGTTATTCCTTTCGGCAGTATTATATGGCGTATTCTTTTTATTCGCACTTAAAGGTCTATTAGAATGGAAAAGCAGTTTGAAGAGAGTTTAATCGTAGGTAAGTTCATGCCCCCACATAACGGGCACCTATACCTTATTGATACAGCGCTGAAGCACTCTAAGTTGGTACACCTATATGTGTGTTACACCGATACTGAACCAATAGACGGTAACGAGCGATATAAAATCATTAGAGAGGCTTATCCAAGTTGGGTTAGCAAGGGGTTCCTTAAGATACACAAGGTCAACACTTCTGATATGCCACAATACGAAAGTGATTGTGAGACATTAGATGAGTTCTACTCACATTGGATTAAACTGGTCAATCGAATATCACCTGACATTGATAGTGTGTTCACCAGCGAGGCTTATGGAGACGATTTCGGTAGGTACTTGGGTGTAGAACACTATCTGGTAGACCAGAACCGTTACAAGCACCCAATCAGTGGTACTATGGTAAGAGAAAACCCTTTGGGGTACTTCAAACACCTACCAGATGGAACCAAGGAGTTACTGAGGAAGCGAGTAGCAATCTTAGGGGTGGAATCAACAGGTAAGTCAACGTTAACGGCTATCCTAGCGCAACACTATAGAAGTTATGGTCTTGACTGTGAGAGTCAGACGGAATACGGTAGGGATTATGTTGATAGAAGGGAAGATGACTATGTACTTACCAAAGAGGATTTTGAGAAGATTGCATACTTTCATTGGGGGTTATCTCACCAGAAGGAAGCACCGTTAGTGATAGTGGATACAGAGGCTGTGGTGACACACACCTTTGGACAACTATATCTGGGTGAGGATTTCCAATCTGATGCGATAGATGGTATAATCAAAGACCAAAAGTATGATGATTACATACTATTAGATATAGATGTACCATGGGTTGACGATGGAACAAGGGAATTTCCTCACAGAAGAGAGGAACATTTCGAATTATTGAAAAATAATTTAATCAAGTATGGTATTGAATATCAGTTAGTTAGCGGCAATTATGACGAACGATTTGAAAAAAGTTTGAAAATAATTGAGAAAAGACTTGACACGTAAGTATATTTGTTGTATATTTGTACTGTTGAAAGAAACAACAAAAAAAGGTTCTTTGAAAATTTGGGCGAGTGATGTAATTAAGAGAATGATTATCTTACGGGGTATTAATTCGAGCATGACAACTAAAAGGATTTCATTGTTCATCAGTTGTAGCGTAGGTGTAACTCCTACTTCGCCCACACCAAAAACAGTCGTATAGCTCAGTGAAGATGACTATTTATCCTTCGGGATATTGAGTTTAAGGAGCACCATGTAGGAATGCATGAAGGTCGGTGGTTGAAATCCATCTACGGCTACTAATACTAACAACCATATAGAAGGTTACTTACAGGAAAAACGGACACCTTTTATGACTATTGTTGGTAATGATATTTTGGGAGTGAAATTGGAGTTGCTTGACGTAACTTTTGGTTTTATGAGGTTCAAATCCTCCCACTCCCACATCTGAGAATGAGTGGTTCAGTTTATCCTTCGGGAGACGCATGAAACACTTTCGGAAGCCACCACTTCCCATTCTCAGGTTTCTGGGGATGAAGTATGTGACACCTAGTGTTATGGTGCTTTTAGAGGTTCAAGACCTCTCATCCCCACTACATATAACCATTTAGAAGGTTACTTAGCGAGGCTACCCTTCGGGGATGCCATGCTGCCAAAAACCATACCTTTTAAGACTATTATATATGGGGACGAAGATTGGCACTAGCGATAGTGTTGGGTCTTTTGGAAGCTCACCCTTCCCGTCCTCACTAATAACACAACCATTGTTGAGGTTACTAGGTTAATGAGGCGAAAGCCTTATGGGTTCAATCCCCAAAAACAGGCGTAAAAACCTGTACATACCTTGACTGACTTTTGTGTATTTTAAGACATGTACGACTATCCAATTCGCTGAAATGCTGTCGTTAAAAAACAAGTAATTGGAGAGGTATTTCGAATATTGGGAATTTTAGAATAATTATAACAATATTTGAAGGAGCAGAAAAAGGGACGCTAGTGTAACATGCGTCCCTTTTTTTTTTAAATTGAAAACATGAAAGAAACACTACCCCATAATACATCACCGCCTATGTGAACTCTGGTTCACAATGATACGTAAAACACGTCACTGGCGAGTAGATGTTATCCATGTAAATGGGTATCACGCTCCCTCCACATATGTAACTACTGATGAAAGTAGGTTGTGGAAAGCTGAAGCCCAAGCAGTACGCTTGGCAAAAGAGTCTAGCCGATTGGCTGACTTTCCTAACAAATGGGGATTCATACCCATATTAATGGTAAAGTAATTAAGAAGCTAGACTTAACGGTCTAGCTTTTTTTTTGTTTACTGGGGTTGCAACTGTCAAAACTTTTCTGTATGTTCGAATCATGACAAACGACTTCAAGAAATTACTCATACTGGGTAACGCACGACACGGCAAAGACACATTTGCTGAAATTCTAAGAGACCGAATGGGTCTTTCATTCCAATCATCTTCACAAGCAGCAGCCGATATCTTCATCTATGATGAGTTAAAAGATAAGTATGGGTATTCAACCCCAGAAGAATGCTTTGAAGACCGAGTTAACCATCGAGCAGAATGGTTCAACCTTATTACTGATTATAATACACCAGATAGAACCAGATTAGCTAGTAGTATTCTTGAAATCAACGATTGTTATGTTGGTATGAGGAACCGAAAAGAGGTCGAGGCTTGTATTGTAACAGGCATCTTTGATGTTATAGTATGGGTGGATGCTTCTGATAGGTTACCATTAGAGGATGCCGACTCTTTCGATATTGATAAAAGCTATGCAGATATCATTGTGGAAAATAACTCAACACTAAAAAGTTTCACTACGAAAGTGATGAAAATTGGGGAATTATTGAAAAAAAATGAAGAAAAGGTGGCAATTGTCAATTTTTAAGTGTATAGTTGCAGTGTATTAACAAAATCAAAACTAAAACCAAAACAAAAAAAGTATGTTAACAATTATCGGAGTACTAATTATTTTATTTGCAATCAGTATGTTGGTTGCAAAAAACGCCTTTCCTAACACGAAGGTACCATTTCTAACCAATTGGACAACTAGGCGGTCTGTGACCACAGGATTGTTTGGGTTAGCGTTTACAATGCTTACTGGTGCATTCTTTTATAACCCAGCAGGTACAGCAACATCTGTACAGTATCTATGGGGTGGAGACGCAGCAGTAACGTCTCAGGGTATTAAACCAAAGTTCTGGGGTAAGACCATTCCAATCTCATTTGAAATTGCCATGCAAGATTATCTTGATGCGGTTGACAATGCTACTGGTGAAATCATAGAACATGTTAAAGAGGAAGGTATCTATTACCGTCACGGACAACGTAGAGAATTCGCTGATGCGATTAAAGCAGATATTGCGGCATCACTGATTGTATCAGTTGACTATGGTAATGAATCACTATTCTTGGATATGGCTGATAAGAACAGGTCAGAAGAGAAACTGGTATACGCACGTGTTTATCCAGTATATGACCAAGCCTTGAAGAACACTTGTAAACTGATGGACGCTCAGGATTATATCTCTGGTGCAGCATCTACATTTGACTACTACCTTAAAGACCAAATGGAACACGGTATGTATTTGACTGAAGAAGTTTACACTGACGTTGATTCAGAAGCTATCCAATACAATACTACAACTGACTCAGCAGGGGTTAAGACAACAACCAAAGCTGCACGTTCAGTAGCTAAAGGTGTGATTAACAACGACCAACAACGTGAGAAGAAGTATCGTATTCGTAGAGACCCTAAGACCAATGAGCCAATTAGAGATGCGTCTAATTCACTTAAACGTTACGGACTGACGGTACAACAAGCGGCTGTTACTAACATTGACTGGGAGCAAAGTTTCGATAAGAGACTTCAACTACAGAAAGAACAAGTAGCCCAAACTCAATTAGAGAAAGCAGAAGCTGAAAAGGAATATTACGCAACAGCAAAGGCAGTAGCCAAAGGTGAGCGTGAGAAAGCCGAAGTACGTGTAACTCTAGAGAAGAAGCAATTGGAAGCAACCATTGCGGCTGAAACTAAAGCTAAGGTAGCATCCTACAAGGAAGATGAAGAAACCAACCTATTGGCTGCGGCTAAGATGTCGGCTCAAAAGGTTCGAGTTGATGCAGATGCTGAAGCTTATGCGATTTCCAAGAAGGTACGTGCTGGTATTACACCAGAAGTACAACTTCAAATGGAACTTGACAATAAGGTTAAAGTTATGGCAGCACTAGCGGGTCCTACTGGGATTAAACTACCACAAACCGTATTTAGCGGTTCGCAAAGTAACGGTAGAAGTGCTAACATGTTAGAGTCTATCTTAGGTGCTAAGATTCTATCAGGAGAAATAGGGGCTAAGAAATAACCTACCCATATAATAGTAATGAAAAGCCTAGACATTTGGTTGTCTGGGCTTTTTTTCGTATATTTACGCCATATTTATGGATAAGAATAAAGATATACTATAAATACTATAAACATGTTACTATCGATTAGAAAACGATTACGAGAGGAAATAACCAAGGTTGTTGGTTTGATTACGGAGTCTGATGACACCGTTCACCTATTAGATAGGGTTGCGACTAGGGTACATTCTATGACCGATGTTGACCTTAAGCCACAGGAACGGCAAAAGTTGTTGCAGAACTTGGAGAAGGTTAAGGCACAGAATTTCCCAACGAATAAATCGTATGCCATTATGTTAGGTAGGTTCACACCAAACCCACAGTCTCCATTATATATGGAATACGGTGGTCAAGGTTATTACAGGATAATGGCGTTCAGCAAGGATTCCACTGGTGACCAAATTTGGGTGGTAATTAGAAACAACAACACCACAACATTAATGTTGCGAAAGAGTGGACAAGACCCAAATATTAAGGGAAAATTAGATGTTGATGTGGTAATAAAGGATATAAGCACATTTAACTTCAATCAACAAGGAGCCAAAGGAAAGAAAGGTAAAATGTCCAGAGCCGAAAGGTGGGCAGCTAAAAATGCATAAGAAATGAATTTAAGACAGAGGGTACATAGAGCACTTATTATCGAGGGGGAAGAAAGGACAGCGATGAATCTTGACATCCCTAATGATATTAGAACCCTACACAAGGCGTTTAAAGCTAAAGGTAGGGAACTGGTTGTGGTTGGTGGTGCCATTAGAGATGCTTACATGGGCGAAGTACCAAAGGATTGGGATTTGGCTTCAGATGCTCCACCAGACGAGGTAATTAAGATACTTAACACTCAGAGATACTACATTAAAGATATTAAGGAGACTGGTAAGGCATTCTTTGTTATCAGAGCATTTACTGATAACGATGAATACGAGATTGCCACATACCGAAAAGATATCTACGGTGCACCAGAAGGTGATGATGGTCGTAGACCTAAAAGTGTTGAGATAACTGACATAGTTGGTGACATGTCTAGGCGAGATTTGACCGTTAACGCACTTTATTATGATTTAGATACCAATGAGGTGGTTGACCTAGTTGGTGGCGCTGAAGACCTTAAAAACAAGCGTATAAGGAGTGTAGGCTCTAGTGAGCAGAGGTTTGGTGAAGATAAGATAAGAATATTGAGGGCTATGCGATTTGCAGCACGTTTGGATGGCACCATTGATGATGATATGAATACCGTGTTAAACGCTGGTGTGGATATGTCACAGTTAGCCAGAGAAGTGGTAATGGAAGAATTCCTCAAAGGGATTAAGACACCTAAAACTACTGGTAAATACCTTACCTTATTGAACCACTATAATCTTCTTGAGCAAGTATTTCCTGGTATCATCAAAGGAAAGGTGTCAGAGGACACTTTCATGGCTAATCAAAACACTAAGTTGGTGGTAGCATCATTATTAGCACCATTCGCTAATCCTAATATTGAATCTCAGTTAATGGGGTTGAAATACTCAGGAGAATTCGCAAAAGATGTTGCGTTTCTAATAAATACGTTACCTAACTTCACACCTGACTTGATATCGGATATGAAGAGTAAACGTAAGAACGTAAAGGTATCTGATGGAGAGATAATGGAATTCGCTAGAATCAAAGGGTTGGATGAGAGATTAATCCAAGCAGCCTTAAGCTTCAAATACCCTTCCGTTGACGGAAATGAGGTGGCTCAGAAGTTCGGATTACAGAAGAAAGCGCTTGGTGATAAGATTAATGCGCTGACTGTCAACAACTTCCGAGCCAGTCTTTAATTATTTCACGGACAATGTTCGAAAAAATTGACACATACTTCTGGAATATTAAATGGTTAAGTGGTTGATAAACAACCACTTAACCCACATAATCAATAAAAATGTTGACACGGTAGAGTATATGGGGTATAATTATCCCATAATGGGTGGATATTTATAATTGATAATGATTAAAAAGGGATGAATGATTTTCTAAATACAATTTTGACAGGTGGGGTGGCGGTAGCTTTGATAACCGTGGTTGGTCAGTTACTGATATGGTATCTGAATGATAAGAAGTTGGGTAATAAGGAGGATGAAGAGGTGACTAAGCCAGTACTGGTAGAGGCTTTTGATGAGCTTACTGAGATGCAATACATCTTAGATAGAGTCGTCTCCAATACCAGCGTTGATAGGTTCCTTGTCCTCAAGACAGAGAATGGTGGTGGTAAACCTAGATTGGGTAGTCATTTATATGCCAGTGTCATGTATGAATCTGTAGCTAAAAAATTAAAGTCTGTTAAGGATGACTACCAAAGATTATTAGTTGATGAAATTTATGTGAAGATGTTAAGTGATATTGGATTGGCAATACCTAATAAACTTAAGGTAAGTGACATGCGAGAAGGTATATTACGTAGTATCTATGAGGTGGAAGGTATAACTTACTCTGAGGTTCATTATGTTGGTGAAACTGATGATGCATTCTTTTATCTAAGTGTCGCCAGTGGTGAAGAGGGTAATACGTTCGATAAGCCCATGGATAGGGTTGAAATAGAAATCGCTATCAGTAAAATAAGAAACATCTTTGAAGATGTGATTGAAGGAAACGATTAAGGAATATGTTAACAATTGAATTAGTAATAGCACTTTTAGCGTTAGTTATGATTAACGGTTTTATGGCGTATAGCCATTATAATAAATATTATAGGATAGTATCAGCAGGGTATGTGATGAAGAGTATCAGCAGGGTATATGATATATTAGGTTTAATAAGTACTGCTACTACAGCACACAAGGTAACAATAGGTAAAGCCTGTTATAAATGCGATTCACCATATTTCGAATTATTGTATGATAATGCCATATCTGATGAGGAACGCTATAACGTTAAGTATAATAGGATGTCAATGGATGACCATTTAGTTGGTATCTTGAAATCAGTGGCTAAAGGTGCATCTATATTAACCAAATCTGATGACCTACCAGACGGAGTTCAAAAAACGATATACGAGCAAGAGGGTATCAAATATTCAGAGATATATAAGCTTATTATGGTAGACCAATTCCTCTACGTTCTAATATTACACCACAAAAACGACTCTTATAAGAAGAGTGATGATGTTATAGCCAAATACCGAAATAAGATAATAAATATCTTCAAGAAGAATAGAGCCAATCTTTAATTTGCAATTCTGAATTATTTTCCGTATATTTGCGGTTAATGGGTAGAAACTATAAATTAGAGAAGTTACAAAACGGTGAAACATTCGTTACCAAAGAATTCGGTAACTCGATGGTTCCACTAATCAATTCAGGAGATGACCATACTGTGTCACCAGCTACCATAGAAGATGTGGAAGTGGGTGACATTGTTTATTGTAAGGTAAAGGGTAGGTTCTACACACATTTAGTCAAAGCCAAAGACCCCAAGAAAGGTTGCCAGATAGGTAACAACAAAGGTGGTATCAACGGTTGGACAAAACAGATTTACGGAAAAGTATTGAGATAATGGAAATAGTATTCGTTGATAGACCGTTACAGGATGAATTAACCACCAACAAACAAGTGATTGATGGTAAGACACCTCATTGGTGTGTTGGGAGTGAATCCCTAAAAATAGGTGAATCATTCCAAGAGTGGATGGTAAGAAAGAGGGAGTATTGGGAAGGGGTTGAAATCAAACGAATGTACCTATATGATATAGAGGCGCAGACTATCCCAACGATAGGTGAACCACCTACATCGACTATGATAGTTAGATATGCAATTACAACTGAAATATAATGGAATATAAAGAAGTAAAAGGAAATCTTATCACCATGGCTATTAACGGTGAGTTTGATGTAATCACCCACGGTTGCAATTGCTTCTGTCAGATGGGTGCTGGAATAGCCCCACAGGTAGCGAGAGCCTTTGGTGCAGACGGATTCCCAATGGAGTTATATCACCATAAGGGTGATATGAATAAGTTGGGTACCATTGATTACCAAGCTGTGGGAACCCCTAATGGTGACCTAATTGTTGTCAATGCTTATACCCAATTTGGCTTCGGTAGAAACCATAAAGGTGGTACCGATATACCATTGGATTATGAGGCGTTAACCCTATGTATGAGGAAGATTAACAACAAGTTCAAAGGTAAGCACGTTGGTCTTCCTCAAATAGGTTGCGGTCTTGCAGGTGGAGATTGGGATAAGGTGGTTTACATCATCATGAATACATTAGTCGATTGTGACGTAACGGTAGTGATATACGATGGAACATAGAAAAGATATAACGAAATACTTACGCTCCAAGAGTGTATACTTTAAAGGTAAAAATTATAAGGTTTATCAGCATGGTGGTTTATTATATATGCCCCAATATCGAAGCGATAAGGATAAGAAGATAACCAACTTCCTACATATAGGTAGCGCAAGCCTTATGGGTTTGAATATGGAGATAATTACTGACATAGTAGGGAAATTCCAAGTTGGTGCTATCACTGGTGAGCAGAAGAAACAAATCACATGTATCTGCGGTGAAGTAGATACGTTCGAAGCTTACTACAAAGACTACTCATTAGGACTTAAATGTCAATGCGGTAATGAATTCTCAGCTTATAGTGGATAGGGTTGACATTCTCGAAAATTAGTTGTATACTTGTAACATAAACAAACAACTATACCAGCAAGAGAAATGACAAACATAGAAGAAAATACTTGGGAAGCGGAGACACCCAGAACTGAATTGGAAAGTGTCCTACACAATCTAATAACACAATTAGCGGTCTACCGTGGATTAGTGGGTAGAACTACTGCGACTAATAGTAAATTAAATACGAGTCTTATTAAGATGGGTGACCCTGCTGATTGTATGGATAAAGACGTAGAGGAATCTCAGTTAATCCCACAGCTTAATTATAGAGTAGCCGAATTAACAAGTCTTAATGCGACACTTGAATCAGAAGTAAAGGTACTAGAACAATACATTTAAACAACAAACAACAATGGACAATAGTTTATCAGAGGCATTAGCCAAACCAAAACGAGAATCGAATATCAATCACCAATTAGGAAAGTTCGACCAAGAAATTGAAACATTATACCAATCCGTTAAGAGATTGGAAAACATGGCTGACCGATTAGAACCTCAGATTGAAGAGGATGCTGAGTGTTGTGAGGAAAGCATATCACCAACAGGATTGATTGAGAGATTAAACGACAAATCTAACACCTTTGGTACACTAAACTTACGAATAGATAGTGTAATTAGTCGATTGGAAGAGTCAATTTAAGCACGAAACCAAAGAAATTTCAAAAATAATTCAAAAAAAGGTTGCATTATCCAGATACTTTTTGTATCTTTGTGCATAATTACTAACAACGGGTATATTGTATACCTACTAAAGAATAGAAATCGGTGAAAACGATGAGCATACATATTAGTTCGAATAATTGGAGACGCAATGTCACCATGGTCAGCTATTGCTCAGATTTCACATAAGGAAATAGAGCAAGTCTCACAAAGAGAAAGCCCTGACCATAAAACGGTCAGGGCTTTTTTGTATATGGTGTTTTAAGCTTTAAGGTGAAGCGCTAGGCTGTGAACCTAGAGAAAACGGCTCGGTACCGTTATTACACCCAAATTGTTATCTGCGAGATAACATGTTCTTTGACATCTTGGTATTGAAAATATAATGTATGATAAATCATACAAAAGGTCCTGTATTAGTACTTTTTGACTGATTTATCATACATTAAAATGTTGGGAAATACCATCATTAAGCTCCATGAGAGGGTTTAATGATGGGAAAATCCAACATTAAACACAGGTGAATGTTCCAAGGCTGGCGATAGGGTCTCCAAAACCCCATGGGTAGGTTCGATTCCTACCACCTGTGCAACACACAGGGTTAGTTTAACTAGATAGAACACCCCGTTGAGGGGAGATGGGAAGCTGACGGGCTATACTTAGACGTAAGAATTGGTGCGAATCCACCACCCTGTGCAAAAATATGGAAGATTAAGTCGGCTGGGCTGGCGCTTGATTGCTAATCAAAGGGTACGGGTTAAGAGCCTGTATAGAGTTCGATTCTCTAGTCTTCCGCAAATGGAGAGTATAGCAGCCTCATGGAGAGGCGACTGGCTTTGAAACCCAGGTAACGGGTCATGCTGTTCGGGGGTCGGGTCCTCTGCTCTCCGCAAAGACGCAGCAGCTAGCTGCGCAAAAAGCCGTATCTGGTCTGAAAGACGGTTTGAGAGACACACGGAAGATGAAGACGAGGGAGGTGCCCTCTGCTTGTTTGGAAAACAAGAACCCGCGTAATGGTGGGCTGGCTTCGACTGCTACTTCTTCCGCACAAGTAAGTTCCTAGTACTGGGAACTTATAAGTCTCTACGGTACTAGTTCGTGGAGTAGGGGTATGGCTCAGTGGTAGAGCAGCGCTCGGATAAAGCGAAGGTCTCAGGTTCGATTCCTGATACCCCAACTAAATTAATATGGTGACCGTAGTGTAGTGGTAACACGACAGCTTGTGGTGCTGTTATCATGGGTTCGAACCCCATCGGTCACCCTTTAGTGGTCTTTTCAATAAATGGAACTGTGACATAATTGGTTTAATCATGCGCCCTGTTAAGGCAGCATATGTTGGTTCGAGTCCAACCAGTTCCGCAAGTATTGACTTTTTACATTTCAAACTTAAAACCTAGAAATTATGGCAAGAGAATTATCAGAAGAAGCAAAAGAATACATCTACCAACGGTGTAGAGGGTATAGTCCTGACCAACAAAAGTGGGTATTCGGTACTCAATCTACCAGCTTTTCCACTGAGTTGACCAGCCTATTATTGACTAAGGAGATGGTACAAACATCATCCGAGTTCAGATATGCAGGTGTACAAAGCTTGGTCGTGAAGGAGATGGATAGGGCTAAGAAAAGGATTAAAGAAGAGTAAATGGGGGTGGTCAGGATGACACGGCTCTGAAAGGAGTTATCCTAGGAGTTTGGGGTTCGAGTCCCCTTCGCCCCCCAATATTGTGCAGTAACCAGCATGTCTGATACACATGACTAAGGTAGCGGTTGAAAACTAGGGTTCGAATCCCTATTGCACAACTTAACCAGATGTACCGAGCCAATCTTATAAGTTGGATAATCGTAGCGGTTGTTGCAAACGAGGGTTCGAATCCCTCCTTCTGGACTGGATAAAAATAGTTAATTAAAAGTATGAAAAAAATGAAAAATTTAAAAGTAGTAAAAGTAGATGGAGATTGTGTTGTATTTGACAACGGTGTGATATTATCTTCATATCACGAATCAGATTGCTGTGAGTCACACGAGTTGGACTTTAGCGATTTAACAATCGAAGATTTTGAAGGGTTGGAATTTGACTTGTCAGGTGACGACTTCTTCAACAGAATCGAAGATTATGGAATCGAGTTGGTACCAGTAATGGGTCACTCAGTTAAGGTTCCAGGTTATGGTTCTAACAACGGTTATTATTCATCTCACCTTGATTTGATTGTAACTGATAACGATAAGTTTAGAAAGACTTATGACATCACAGAATGTCAAGATTGGGAAGAGTACTAACTCTCCCAATCATTTAAAATATATTGCGGGTTGGTCTAGGAGTCTAGGACGCGAGGCTCATAACCTTGAGGACGGGAGTGCGAATCTCTCACCCGCACCTAAAAAAAATTGATATTTCTCTAGAGAGGCTGATACCCGTAGAGTGTAAAGGGGAACATAGTTTAGAAAGTGAAACGCCCAATATCAAATAATACTACATGCGGGTAGCTTAGTAGCAGTCAGGTCTCATAAGCCTCGATGTGTAAAGGGAGCGTTACCCTTACCCGCATCAAAACACGATTGGGTCGGATAGCGGCTAATTCCAGAAGACTGTTAATCTTCCGAGAGAAATCTCATCGTGGGTTCGAATCCCACCCCAATCGCTAAATGAATTGTCCAGATGGTATGCAAGCAATCTGGTTTAAGGAGTTCGAATCTCCACCTAGGGGTCTTACCCAAGATTCCCTAGGTATGACAAATCGTGGAAGAGCGTACATTCATTTTAATAACCCGATATGGTATAATGGCTAGCACGACACTCTCATAAGGTGTAGGACAAAGTTCGATTCTTTGTATCGGGACTGGAACTTTTGTACCTAGCGGCATATTTATATTAAAACAATATAGATTATGCCTAGGAAACAAAAGAAATACCATTACATCTACAAGACTACTTGCGATGTGAACGGAAAGTATTACATCGGTATGCACAGTACAAATGACCTTAATGATGGGTATATGGGAAGTGGTAAGCGCTTGTGGTACTCATTTAACTATCATGGTAAAGATAATCACACTGTAGAGATATTGGAGTGGTACGTTACCCGAAAGGGGTTGAGAGATAGAGAAGCGGAGTTGGTTAATGATGACCTATTGAAAGAGGAATTATGTATGAATCTGAAGACAGGTGGAGAAGGTGGTGGTTCCACTGAAAGTGCGAATAGTACCAATCAGTTGATGTGGGTGGATGAAAGAGATAGACATATTAAACGTATATCTAAACAATCTAAAGATAGGATGAAGAACCCAACCTACTTAGAAAATTGGAAGAGTGTTAAGTATGATTGGAGTGGTAAAAACCACTCCGAGGAAACCAAACAAAAGATGAGTACGACATCCAAAGGAATGGGGGTTGGTAAAACTAACTCTCAATACGGTACTTGTTGGATAACTAAGGATGGTTCCAATAGGAAGGTAAAGAAAGAAGACCTTAATATCTATCTTGAAGAAGGTTGGATTAAGGGAAGGAAATTAAAATGATATATTGCGCATCTTATCGGAAAGGCTTCGCTCTCATAAGGCTTAGTAAACCAGTTCGGCTCTGGTATGCGCAACACTTGACACTTTCATAATAAAGGTGTATATTGGTATTATGGAAAAGAAAGTTGGTGATATAGTGTGGCTTGATGGTTACACAAGTTTTGCGCAGCAAAACTCACAAGAAGAATTTGAAATTAAAGAGATTGATTATAAATTCGATAAGGACACTGGTGAAAAGTTTGCGATATATCTTGTTGATAGGAGATGGTTTGATAGTAGAGATGGTGGAGAATATGACAATGATAAGTCAATGTATTTCATCGAAATTAAGTAAGAAGTAAATGGAAAAGAAAGATTGCATAGAAAGAATTTCAAAGTTGGAAGATGAATTAGTCCAACTAAAGGAATGTGTTGATAAGGCACGTACATTTAAAACTGGTGATTGGGTATGTTTCAATCATGGTGAATACCCA
>Ga0098052_1000590_pt1 | contig 22984 bp, 22 predicted proteins | sample 15_taG_FD_81591 | JGI IMG/M metagenome (GOLD analysis project Ga0098052, IMG submission 81591) | Marine viral communities from the Subarctic Pacific Ocean - 15_ETSP_OMZ_AT15312 metaG | ecosystem: Environmental > Aquatic > Marine > Oceanic | place: Pacific Ocean | collected 2015-01-18
CTGGCGTTCCTGTTCGGTCAGTATCTCCCCGGCCAGGCGTAGCGCCCGGCGCGGCGCCAGCCAGGCCTCATAATCCAGACCCAGCCCTTGCCATTGATCCCGGTGCCCCACCAGCGCCGCGGCGCGGCCGTGGCTGTGGGTGATGGCGCCCACCAGGGGCGCCTGCCAAACCGGCGCCAGGTCTCCGCCCTGGGTTGGCGGCAGGTGATCCCCGGTGAGCGCTTCGCCGGCGGCGGCGGCGCACACCCGGCCGGCCAGGTATTCGCAGCGGCGCTTGGCGATGGCGCCACGCAGGGTGTCCGGCTCGGGGACGCGGGCCTGCTGGAAGGTGTCATCGAGCAGTCGCTCCGGGCGCAACCGGCAGCGCGCCAGATACAGCCCGGTGTCCCAGGCGTTCACGTCCAGATCGTGCAGGCAGGGCGGTAACGGGCGGTGGTCGGTCATGGGGTCGGTCGTGGCGTGCGGAAGCCGTTATTGTACGCACCGGGGCGGACCGCTGTCTTTTTCGTCGCGGTGGACGTCGCATGTCGCCACGCTCCCCGCCGCCGCTTTTGTGGTACAACGAAGAGACCAGCACCGGCGTGAGGAGGTGGCCATGACACGGTCGTTAGCGATTCTGGGTGCCGGCGGGCACGGCAAGGTGCTTGCCGATACGGCGATGGCGTCCGGGTGGCGGAAAATCGAATTCTACGACGACGCCTGGCCGGACAAGCAGGCCAACGAGCGCTGGCGGATCGCCGGTTGCAGCGGCGCGTTGCTCGACGCCCTGGTGCATATCGACTCGGTGGCGGTGGGCATCGGTCGTAATGACGCCCGCCTGAGCCGCCTGCGCGAACTGGTGTCGAAGAACGTGAGCCTGGCCACCATCATCCACCCCCAGGCGTCGGTGAGCCGCTTCGCCGAGGTCACGCCCGGCGCGGTGGTGCTGGCCGGCGGCGTGGTCAGCGTCGACAGCCGCATCGGCCTGGGCGTGATCGTCAACACCGGCGCCACCGTGGACCGGGACTGCGTGATCGGCGACGGCGTCCATCTTTGCCCCGGCACCCATCTGGCCAGCAACGTCAGTGTCGGCGAGGGCAGCTTTATCGGCATCGGCACGGTGGTGCGCGAAGGCGTCACCATTGGCAACAATGTGGTGGTGGGCGCCGGCGCCGTGGTGCTGCACGATGTGTCCGACGGCGCCACCGTGAAAGGCGTGCCGGCCCGTTGAACGGGCCTTTTCAATTGGAGAGCGACGTTTCGTTATGCAGGATGATTTGAGCTTCTGTCTGACCCGGCCCACCGACGTCCCCGCGACGGAAGGCCTGCAAGCCTGGTGCGAACAATGGCGCCAGCTGGCCGCCGAGCGTCATGATCCGGTGGGGCTGGCCTTGCGCGGCGGATTCGCCGCCGACCGGGTCGGCTGGGCGTTCGCCGCCGGCTATCAGTCGGCGCTGCGGCAACTGATTCAAGTGAACGGCGGCACCGTGGACGACCACGAATTGCTGGCCATGTGCGCCACCGAAGCCGGCGGTAACCGCCCCCGGGATATTGAAACGCGCATCGACGGCGACGCTCCGGACGGCGCTACCGTCACCGGCCGCAAAACCTGGACCACCCTGGGGTCGGCCTGCACCGGCTTGCTGGTGGTGGGGCGCGTGGAGGACAGTGGTGCCGGTGATCGCCTGTCGCTGAAGATCGCCAAGGTGGACACCCGCGCCCAGGGCGTCAGCCTGGTGGAAAAGCCGCCGCTGGACTTCGTTCCCGAAGTGCCCCACGTGGCCGCCGTGTTCGACGGCGCCAAGGCCGGCGCGGTACTGTCCGGTGACGGCTACAGCGACTTCGTGAAGCCGTTCCGCACCGTCGAGGACACCTTCATCGCCCTGGCGGTGCAGGCCTGGTTGCTGCGCGAAGGCCGCGCCCGGGGCTGGCCCCGGTCATTTCTGGAAAGTCTCACCGCCAGCCTGGCCGGGCTCGCTGCCATGGCGGCGCAACCCGCCGATGCGCCGGCCACCCATGTTGCGCTGGCCGGTGCCCTGGCACGCACCAACGATCTTTACCAGCAAGCGGACGCGCTCTGGGCCGATGAGCGGGACGCCGCCGCCGAACGCTGGCGGCGCGACCGCCCGCTGTTCCAGGTCGCCGGCAAGCCGCGCGCCCTGCGCGCGCAGCGTGCCTGGGAAAACCTGGGCGGTTAACCCGGCTGTTCCGCTGTACAAGCGCGCCCGAACAAGGAGGGTCCATGAAGCAACCGCACCGGATTCAGTGCAAGCGCGTTTATGACCGCGTGGAAAAATCAGACGGCCACCGCGTTCTGGTGGACCGGGTCTGGCCGCGCGGTATCAAGAAGGAAAATCTGCAGGCCGATGAGTGGCGCAAGGAGCTCTCGCCCTCCAGCGAGCTGCGCAAGTGGTTCAACCACGACCCGCAGCGCTGGGCGGCGTTCTACCAGAAGTTCCACGCCGAGCTGGACCAGCAAGGCGAGGCCGTCGAGTCTGTTTTGAAAGGCGCTAATGGCGGCACGCTGACGTTGCTCTATGCCGCCAGGGATACCGAGCACAACAACGCGGTGGCGTTGAAGATGTACCTTGAGAAACGGTGATGCACCTGTTCCTCCTGGTTCACTGGCTGTCCTCGGCTTGCTTTAAATAGCGTCGCGCCAGGGCGGCGCCCACCAGAATCTGGATCTGGTTGTAGCAGATGATCGGCAGAATGATCATGCCGAACCCCGGATGGCCGGCGAACAGAACCTTGGCCATCGGCAGCCCCGACGCCAGGCTCTTTTTCGAGCCGCAGAACACCGCCGCGATTTCATCGTCCCGGTTGAAGCCGGCGCGCCGCGACAGCCAGGTGGTGAGCGCCAGCAGGATCGCCAGCAACAGCAGGCACAGCACCACGGCCAGCACGATGGCGGTCGCCGGCAGTTGCCGCCAAAGGCCGCTGGCCACCGACTGGGAAAACGCCGCATAGACGATCAGCAGAATAACGCCCTGGTCGTAGCGGGCGGAAAAGCCGGGGTGCCGGTCCAGCCAGGGGCCGAGCCAGCGGCGCAGCCCATGGCCGAGGGCAAAGGGCAGCAGCAACTGAAGGACGATATCCCTGAGCGCTTGCAGGGTATCGAAGCCGCCGTCGCCGGTGGTGCTCACCAGCACCATCAGCAAGAAGGGGGTGAGCATCATCCCGAACACGTTGGAGGCCGCCGCGCTGCAGATCGCCGCCGGCACGTTGCCCCGGGCCATGGCGGTGAAAGCGATCGACGAGGATACCGCCGACGGCAGAGCACCCAGATAAAGAAAGCCCAGCGCCAGGTCCTCGGGAATCCAGCGTGGCGCCAGGCCGTCGATCGGCAGAACCAACAGCGGAAACAGCAGAAACGTCAGCGCGGCGATAAACAGGTGCAGCCGCCAGTGCGTGGCGCCGGCGCGGATTTGGTCCCGCGACAGGGCCGCGCCATGGATAAAGAACAGCACCGCCACCGCCAGGGTGCCGAGCCGCCCCAGCCACGCCGCCACCGTGCCCTCGGCGGGCCACAGCGACGCGGCCAGAATGGCGGCCAGCAGGATCAGGGTGAACGGGTCGGGGCGCAGGCGCATCAGAGGCCTCGCGCCACGCTGATCAGCGTCAAACGCAGCACCTTGCCTTTGCTGGGCCAGTCGATGCTGGCGCCCACGGACAGACCCAGCAGGGCCGCGCCCACCGGGCTGAGGATGGACAGCCGGTCCGGGCCTTCGCTCACTTCGTCCGGCATCACCAGCATAAGACGGTGCTCCCGGCCGTTGTCCTGATTCTTGAAATAGGCCCAGCGGTGCAGGCTCACCACGTCGTCGGGCATCTCTTTCAGGGGGCGGCACTCGGCCCGGTCCAGCTCATCATAAAGATGCGCCACCACTTCCGGGTCCTCCTTGTGGTGCTCCAGCAGGGCATAAAGCCGGTCGCGGTCAAGGGTGGAAATAACAATAGGGGGCAGGTTGGCCATGCCATCTTCTCCAATGGAAACGTGAGGGTGCGTTTGTCCCCGGCGGCGCCGAACCCCCGGGGACGTTCCATTGGGGTGCGGCGTCAGGTATGGAAGGCGTGCGTCGACGCCGACCACTGGTCGGTGTCGAGAGCCGGCTTGTGAGGGTGTAAAGAAGTCATCCGGCTACCCTACCAGCCCCGCCTTTTTTTGCCATCGGTTATTGCCGTGGCGGGGCCGCCTTCGCGTGCCTGTCGACGTCCACCCCGCGCATGCCTATACTGCCGCCATCCGCAGGAGAGAGGGCCGCGGGCCCCGCCGAAGGCGCAACCTCCCATAAACGCTCAGGCACAGGTACTGCGGACACCATCCAACGCCGTCTGGAGAGAGGCTGCTCAGGCAGTCCACCGAAGGGGCAAGCAGACCCGCTCTGTAAACTCTCAGGTATCAGGACAGGGGGAGAGGCCACGTAACGCAGGAGTACTGTGTGCTGACCTCTGTCTATCTCATTGCCATCATCGCCGAAGCCATGTCCGGCGCCCTGGCCGCCGGACGCCGCAACATGGATCTGTTCGGGGTGGCCGTGATCGCCTTTCTCACCGCTCTGGGTGGCGGTACCGTCCGCGACATCCTGTTGGGCAATTTCCCGGTCACCTGGACCCAGCACCCCGGCTATATCTACATGACCCTTACCGGCGGCCTGGCCACCATCGTGATCGCCCGGTTCATGCGGCACCTGCACCAACTCTTCCTGGTTCTCGACGCCATCGGTCTGGTCGCCTTCACCATCATCGGCTGCAATGTCGCCCTGGATCTGGGGTATGAGCCCATCGTGGTGGTCATGTCGGGGATCACCACCGGCATCTTCGGCGGGATCATCAGGGACATTATGTGCGGCCGGGTGCCACAGGTGTTGCGCCGGGAAATCTACGCCTGCGTCTCGCTGGTGGTGGCTTTGCTCTATCTGTTCCTGTTGCGCCAGGGCGTGGACGAGGGCGTGACGCAACTGGCCGCGTTCAGCGTCGGCCTGCTGCTGCGCATGGTGGCCATCCGCTGGCGCGTCTCGCTGCCGGTATTCCGTTATTCGCAGGCGCGCTGGGGCTAGGCTCACGGACTATGCCGTCGAACTGGACCAGCAACGCCAACTCGTTGAGCATGTATCAGAAGAAGCAAAAGCGCACCGTTGCAAGGAGGGTGGGACTTATGGGGACGACAGCCTGGATGGTAAGGGCGGCCGAGGGTGGCCGGCTGGCGGATGATTTTCGGGAGCACGGCGTGGTCGCCATCGGCTGGACCGACCTGGGTGATTTGAATCAATACCCGGATAAGGAACGCATCAAGTCCGCCGTGGATAGCGCCTACCCCGATTGGCCTGAAGGCAAGAAGCAGACCTCGGCGAGCCAGCTTGAGCGCTTTCGCCGCGAGCCGCGAATCGGTGATCGTGTGGTTACCTATGATTCCAGTCGACGGCTATACCATATCGGTACGATCGAAAGTGATTACCTGTATCAGCCTGATGTGGTGCCGCCGTTCGAAAACATCCGCCGGGTAACCTGGTACGGGGAGGTCAGGCGCGATGACCTTTCCGTTGGGACTCGCAACCGCCTGGGGTCGACGCTGACGTTATTCCGTATTCCTGATCCTGCGGCGGCGGAACTGGAAATCGTTTTATCCGGAAAAGGCGGGGACTTTACCGCTGGCCGGGAAGACGAGGAGCAGCAGGATAGTGAATTCGATGTCCTGCAGCGCTACAGAGAGGAAGCGGAAGAGTTCATCAAAGATCGGGTAAGCCGGCTGGCTCCCGAGGAAATGGAAGAATTGGTTGCGGGCTTGTTGCGCGCCATGGGTTACCGCACCCGTGTCAGCCCGATCGGGCCGGACCGGGGCGTGGACATCATGGCCTCGCCCGACGGTTTTGGCTTCGAATCACCGAGAATCATGGTGGAGGTCAAACACCGGCCGAACACGGCGATGGGCTCGCAACAGCTCAGAGCCTTCCTGGGTGGTCGGCATGACGGCGATAAAGGCTTATACGTAAGCACGGGAGGGTTTACCAAGGACGCCCGTTACGAAGCGGAGCGGGCGAAGATTCCGCTCAAGCTGATGGACCTCGGGGAGCTGGTTGAAGCACTGATGGAGCACTACGACAACGCGGACGCCAAGACGCGGACGCTCCTGCCGCTGAGCAAGCTTTACTGGCCTATTTAACCCAGCGTCGATGCCGCCCGTCTGATGCCCAGCTAAGCTATCCTTGATAGCTGGAGCCTCATCGGTCGGGTGCTAGTTCCTGCTGATGAGGCCGATTACAAAGGTTGCCAAAGCCGCCCCTGCGATGAAATGTCCAACATCTGGGCTCTCGTTTTGGGTTTGTGAATTATTCACGCGGGGCTGGGCTGAAACTGCGACATTGCTGCTTTCTAGATAGGCAATAGTGCTATTCAATCTTCGGAAAAGCTCCTCTCGAGGTACTCCTAAAGCGCTTGCAGCCTGGAACATCTGATTAACGGAGAAGGTCGATTTGCCGCTCTCTAGGCGACTATAGCTAGCCTGTGACAACCCCATATTTTTGGCCATCTGGCCTTGTTCCAGCCCTGCCTCTTTCCTCAGAGCCGAGAGGACGACCCCAAGAACGGCCGAATAGGATGTTTGCTCACTTGACATATTACGCAAACCGTGATTCAATTTGTATTTAGATACGTTTAACGCAAATAAAGAAATATTAAGGATATCGGAGAGGAATAAGTATGAATAGTAACTTGATGGTCGGGGATCTGCTAGTCCGTAACAAGGGTTTGGCGTCTCACGTTGGATTAGTGGTTGGGGCGGGGGTTGCCCATATCTGGCCGGGTAAACCCGTGACTGTAACTGATTTAGCCGAGTTTACAAATGGTAAGCCTTACCAAGTTGTAAGGGCGCAAGATGTAAAGCGTGAAGAACTGCTGGCCCGTCTTGAGAAATTATTGCAGGCTCGGAAACCATACAATGTGTTAACCAATAACTGCGAACAAATTGCCTCGTACGTATTGAATGGTGTGAGGGAAAGCCCGCAATTAAGTGCAACTTTGATCGCCGCTGCGATGGGGGCGTTGGTGAGTGGTGAATCGACGAACCGGTTTGTTGGCGCGTTCGCTGGAGGTTTAGGAGGATTGGTTCTGTATAACTGGTTGATGTCCAATGCAAGAAAGCGGACTTAACAGATGTCTTGAGGGAAACGGGGTGAGAAGGTGTGAAAATTAGAAATGGTGGGCCCACCAGGACTTGAACTGTGTCTCTATCTCTCTGATTTCATAGATAATAAAGTGTGGCCGTTTGCAATCGTACCCACAATCTTACCCGTGGCAGATTAATAGCAAACTGGTAGGCTTGGTTCTTCGCATCTGGGCTTACTGGCTCGCAGGTGGTTCGTAAGGCCTGTCAGGAGCGCGGAGAAAAAAACTACCGGTTCCCGTATCAGGCATGCTCCTGGAAATACCCTCGCTGGGTTGCGGCGAGCCTGGAAGAAGGCGAACTGGCGCCAATCTACGGTTCGTCATCCGTTCACGCTACGACGACGGCTTCAAGCTGTACGACGAACAATACTGGGTTCGAGGCGATATAGAAAACCGGATCAAGAACACAGCATTTGTGTCTGCTCGCGGACCGCACCTCCAGCACGCAACGGTCCACCAATTAGTGGCGGCTGATCCTCTCGGGGTTCGCTTATACATTGGTCGAACGGTTACGGGCTCGCCTGAAAAACACCCTCCGAAAGAATGAGCGCCAGTACTCTGCGGCTGAAGCTGATCATGGTGTTCGAGGTGATCCTCCGCAACACCCGCCGTCCGCCCATCTGGAGGAGCGGCGCAATATGATGCAGTTGTGGGAAGATTGCTTAGATAAGTTAGAAAATAAAATTTAACAAGGGGTTGGGATGTTCGTCTCAGTAAAAGATGCTGCGAAAAAAGGTGATTCGAAAGAACTCAAGGGCGACTTGGAGAAGTTTATAAATGAGGCTCTGGATCAGGGTTTAAGATTTTATTTGAAAGTAAAGAAGGGTAGTGTCTATTCATTAATAAAGGAGTTTGTGGGGCGCCCCAACATAATTAAGCACAGTCGTGAAGTAAAAAAGTATCCGGGCATTGTTTTAAATAATAAAAGCATATACCTGCCGGTGAGACACGATGATGTTATTGCTGTCGAGATAGATAGAGAATTAATTTTCGACGTAAGAAAAGGGATTCTGTCTGAGGCCTCTTTTTTTTCAGGGGCGATAAGATACACCGGAGATGGTAGCTTTGAGCGACTCTTCACCCTAAGGCGAGACTATGTGCCCGGTGCGCGTGACTTCTATGAGGAAGGATGTTTCTCTGATCAATCGTTGGAGAAAATAAACCAAGGTGGTGTATGTAAGGAGGAGGGGCGAGAGGAAATTTCGGGTAGCTCCCGTCTGGCTACTGTAATACGAGATATTGGCCCACTTAAGCCCGTGGTAAAGTATGAGGTCAGTCTAATTGGCGAGCTCTTCTATCGCTGGTCTAAAACGCGATCTCTGGATGTTTACTTGTCTGGTCCTAATCCGGTCATTAATTATAGTTTTTCGGTGCTTGAAGATGAGTCAATTCTTAACGATGACTCGTCTATTATAATTAAACCCAAAAAGATTGACGTTGAAGTTGATGACATTTTCGTTCTTAAAAAGGACCTTCATGATCTCAATGTAAGTAGGACGCGTGCCCAAGCCCCGTACAAAAAGGTTTTCGACGCAATCGAGTCTGTTCAGAAACTAGACGATGTCCCCGGATATGAGGACTGTCGCAAAACTGCGCTTCAATGGATATGTGATGAAGTTGGCGTCGAACAACGGGATGTTGAAAGCGCTATTCCTCTGGTTGACTTGGCAACGATTGCGGTGATGGTTTGGAAGGATGTGCCGCTCAAAGGAAAGGCAGACAAGGTGAATTGTAAGAACCTAATAAACAGAATGAATAAAGATTTCGAAAGTTTCTTTGATGACTGGACACGGCTGGTTATTCTTAATTTTAATACGGCTAAAAGATCTGGGCGTAATAGGGCCCCATATCTCGTCAGGAAGACTAAGGAAGATTACTGGAAAAAGACGGCGTTGAAAGTATTAATTCATGCCTGGAAGAAGAATGTCCTTGGCCTATCGAGGAATGCAAGGGTGCCTAGCTACACAAAGTGGCAAGAACAGGTAAGTGGCTACTTAAAAATGCAACCTATACCGGATTACATGATAAAATCTGTTATAGAGGTGATTCTAAGCGAACAAGATAAAAATATTTATTTTTAAAAATACCAATAAAAACAATGAGTTAGAGGGCTTTATTTTGGAATAAACAAGGGGTATTTTTTATTCCGCCCGCCGGTTTTTTGACGCTCTACATTGGCGCCTCCAGTCACGAGTTAGGAGACCGATATGAGTCGCCAAGCACCGTTAAGCACGAATTTAGCAAAGGAAATCCAGGTCATTCGCAGGCCTGAGGTTGAACGTTTGACAGGCCTTTCCAGGTCAACCATCTACGCAAAGATGGATCCGAAATCTGCGTACTTTGATCCAAGCTGGCCGAAAAAAGTAAGCCTTGGGCGAAGATCTGTAGGCTGGTATAGGCATGAGATCATCGAATGGGTAGAGTCCCGGACGACTTCTGCAGCACGGGAGGCTTGATCATGGCATATCCGATGACAGGCACGAACAACCCTGCTGCATTATGCCAATTTACGCCCCGCTTCGGTGAGGCCGCGCGGCAGGCTCACCAGAATTATCAGGCTCCTTACCGTCTTTGCTTGATGGCGGCGCTGGCGGCTATATCGTCAGCTACTCAGCCACTAGTTGATGTCGTCATGCCTTATGGCGCTACTGTGCCGCTTAGCCTTTTCCTGGTGGGGATTGCCAAATCCGGGGAGCGTAAATCAGCAGTTGAGCATAGGTTCATGCAGCAGATCAGAGCTATTGAAGAAACGTTCGTAGCTGACCACAAAAATAGGATGGCTGATTATAAAGTTCGATCTCATGAGTGGAAAAGACATAAAAGGCGCCTCGAAAAGATACTGGAAAAGGAGGGGCTTGAGCATTCGGAGCGCATACGTGTCAGCGAAAAATTAGCCGAGCATTGGAAAGGCGAGCCCGAAGAGCCTCAACGGGCTCGGATTGTCTATGAAGACATTTCTCCCATGGCAATGTTGACAGCGCTGAATGAGACGAAGGTAGGGACTCTGGTTTCTAGCGAGGGGGGTATTATCGTAGATGGAAAATCCTTTGACGGCGTACCGTACTTCAATTCACTCTGGAGCGGTGAACCCGTCGGGGTTTCTCGGATGCGGCAGGCTACCCTTCAAATCAATGACGCGCGGCTGACGATATCCATCATGCTTCAGCCAGACATCTTTGGGCCGCATACGGGTAAGAAGGGCGAGAAGGTTCGAGGCTCGGGCCATTGGGCTAGATATTTAGTGTTCAATCCAGAGTCTACTCAGGGAACGCGCTTCTCTAGAAAACAAGCCAATTCCTGGGAGCATATGGAGCGCTTTGATCATCGCCTTTCCCAGATACTGGATAGGGCCAGAATGGCTAGGGTCGTTGGCAATGCAGAGCAAGAAGAGATCTTATTCTCGCAGGAAGCCGCCTCGCTCTGGTTTGATCTAGCTGACGAAATCGAAGATGGAATTCGGTCAGGCGGGAAGTATGAAAATGCCTCTGATCACGCCTCCAAGCTGGCGGAGAATATGGCACGGGTTGCTGCATTGCTCCACTATTTCGAAGGTTTCGAGGGGCAGATCTCGGCCAACACCCTCCGGGTGGCAGCGGATATCTGCAATGAGTGTTCTCAGGACTTTATCGACCTGTTCGTTCCGGTGCCTGAAGAGATTTCGGATGCAGAGGAGCTGCGAGGTATGATGCAAAGGGTGTGTAACGACGGTTGCCGCATCGTTAGGAAGAACTATCTGCGGCAACGCTGCCCCAACAGCCTTAGGAGCGGAGGGCGGTTCTATAAGGCTTTAGATGTTCTCGCTAGGGAGGGTGCCATCAGGCCTATGCAGGACACTAGGAACATCGTTTACATCGATATGGCGCCAGGCCTCGCTTTACCTTGGGACTGCCCTCTTTGGTATTGCTGAAAGGGTGACCGCCATTCCCGGTCGGCGAACCGGGAATGGCGGTATGGCGCTCATTTCGGGTGCAGGTTACGGTCAGAGAGCCGTTGGCGTCCCCGTTTCAGCTCCCTGTATCCTGGCCCTCGCACAATCCGTAGCGATCTTGTTTTTGTATTCTTTTTCACTCTTAGGCTTTGTCGTTCCTTTCCCAAGTAAGAAATCAGCGTGTCCAAGTTATGTTGCTGGAGCGAATCACCCGGCCGGAACGCCCCTATAGCCAAGTGGTCCTCATGTATCCCCAGCCTGCTAGCGAGCTGACGCCGAGCACTGGCGCTGTTCACGTTGAAGCCGCTACCGTCCCCCTTCGTGACCACCTTGATCCAGTAGTTAAGGATGTATTTCCCTTTGAGCATATCCTTGTGCACGAGGTCGCCGTCATAGATGAAATAGCCGTGCCAGTGGTATCCCTTCTCTGGCCCATATTCGATCTTCAGGACCGCTAGCACCAGCCCGCCGAAATGACGCTTATTGTGCCGCATGTTTCTCACCATTCGGTCTAGATCCGATGAGATACGGTCGGGGGTGACAGTGGGCCTGACTGATTGAAGATAGTTGCCGTCGACACGTATCAGGCGTGCTCGTCTGCATAAAGAGAGAGCGTCCTTCACAGCCGCGTCAATGGCTTCAACGCGCCTCTGTCTCCTGATCCTGAGGTTGCTTCTGTACCTTCGCATCTCGGGCGTGATAAGCCGCTGCCTGATCTGTCGCAGGTACTCAAGGTAGTGCTCATGTACCGTCTTCCCATCTATGTTGGTGTGTAAAGGGAGCCCTGCCAGTGCGCCAACACCCATCCTCTCGTTTACTTCAAGTAGAACGTCAATATCACGATCAATCTCATAGCCTGCAAAGTAGCCCTTGGTGAGCAACGCGCAGGACTCCACCAGTCGTGTCTTCTCGTTGCGGATGCGCTTTATCAACCCCTGGCCGGTTTCCTGGCGTCGACTGATGACCAGTCGCTTCTTGTGGAGTAATTCGTCGAGCAGTTTGGTGACGGCCCGCAGAGCCTCTGCCGAATGCGGTGGATTCACGAGGTAGGTGGTGTCCGCGTTGTCGTTTGGGTTGTAGACGTCCAGACCCTTGTCTCGGGTTAGATGGAAGTGGCTTAGAGCATCAAGTTGGCGCTGCGCTTCAGGCGATATGTGGTGCTGTTCGCACATACCTGTCTCCAGATTCCGATGGTTTGTTGAGATCGCTGGGTAGTCAGAACAGGCCATTGAGGAGGGGGCTTTTACAGATAAGCGGGATAGAGAAGTCATCATTTATATTAATCGAAATTAAAGAATAGATAGGTCCTGACTTTTAATACGCCTGTTTGGTTCTGAGAGCCCCATGAATGCTGGTTCCCCCTCTCTATACTATGGGGATCCGGTGTACGTTCTTACGCAGCGGGCTGGGCACTGGTAAAAGGCCTGGCCTGCCGTCGGGCGTGGGCCGATATTGGTGCGGTCAGACAAAGGGATAGAGTAAAATGCCGCTATTCCGCTACGCGTAGCGGAAATAGCAGGTTTTCTTAAACAGGTACCGTGGTTTTCCGGTTTCTTCGCTGATTGTCTGGCTGGCCATGTGCCCGGATTATGGAGAGAGGCACCGAATGCGATTCATGCGTCTATCGGAAGTGATTGCTATAACCGGGCTTTGCCGTTCCTCTATTTACAATCGAATGGCGCTCGGCCAATTCCCAAGGTCCGTTTCTTTGGGTGGGCGCGCTGTTGCCTGGGTGTCGGACGAGATCGACCACTGGATGGCCGCCAGGATAGAGGAGCGGGATAGTCACAAAAACGGTGACTAATCTACTTTACCTGCTCCGATTCGCGACCTGTTCGTCCGTTCAGTCTTCACCCTCCACCGCCAACCGCCTAAGCTCTGCCCCGGACAGGACGTCATTTTTGGGGGAAGTCGTGTACGACATTATTGGGGATATCCACGGTCACGCAGGGCCGTTGAAGCAGCTGCTGGATCGGCTGGGCTATGTGGAGTCCGCCGGCGTGTGGCGCCACCCTTCCCGCCGCGCACTTTTCCTGGGCGATTACATTGATCGGGGGCCGGAGCAGGTGGAGGTGGTGCGTATCGTGCGCGCCATGGTGGGTGCCGGCGAGGCGCTGGCGATCATGGGTAACCACGAGTTCAATGCCGTGGCTTGGGCTACGCCTGACCCGCACCAGCCCGGCGCCTACCTGCGCCCGCATTCCGCCAAGAACCGACACCAACACAGGGCATTTCTGGACCAGGTGGAAGAGGACTCCCGCCTCCACCACGAGATGCTGGACTGGTTCCGAACCCTGCCGCTCTATCTGGACCTCCCGGAACTTCGCGCCGTCCATGCCTGCTGGCACCCGGAGCAGCTAGGGCGGCTCAGGCCCTATCTGGACCGTGGCGGTCGGTTGCGCGACGACGCCTGGGTCGCCGCTGCCACCAAGGGCGAGCCTCTGTTCGAGGCGGTGGAAACCGTTCTCAAAGGCCTGGAGGTGGCATTGCCGGACGGCGCGGCTTTCCATGACAAGGACGGCCACCCACGCCGTGAGATCCGCACGCGCTGGTGGCTGGACTCGCCTGCCAGCTATCGAGACCTGGCTCTGGTTCCCGAGATCACCCTGGCCAGCGTCCCGGATACGCCCGTCGCCGATGGGCTGCTGCCTGGTTATGACGGCGAGAAGCCGGTTTTCATTGGTCATTATTGGTTGCGTGGCGAGCCGCGCCCGCTCACGGCGGACGTGGCTTGCCTTGATTATAGCGTCGCCGCCCGGCAAGGGGGCCGGTTGGCGGCGTATCGGTGGGATGGCCGCCACCCGTTGAGCTCGGAGAGGTTCACCTGGGTGGAGGCCTGATAAACGCCGCCGGACAGGCGGCAATGGAAGTTGATAACCATAAAAAGGAGAACGCAATGAAGGTGTTAAATGCACTCGGCAAAACGCTCTGGGCCGTGCCTCTGGTTGTGGGGCTGGTGGCCTGTGGTGGCGACAGTAGCGATTCGAACGGCATGCTGCCCGACACGAGCGACCCGGCGCCAGAAGGCTTTTACGCGGGGGCCAGCGACCTTGGCGCGCAACTGATCGGCGTGGTGCTGGATAATGGTGATTACTACGTCCTGTACGGCGAGGACAGTGGCGGCATCTATCAGCTTCAAGGGGTTGTTCAAGGCCGGGGCACCGCTCGCGGGGACCGCTTCACTTCGTCAAACGCCCGAGACTTCAATTTCGTGGACGGCCAGGTATATGAAGGTAGCCTGGATGCGACCTTTACGCGCAAGCAGAACCTTACCGGTGAGGTCGTGGAGGACGGAAGCGGGGACGAGGTCGGGTTCAGCTTGGCCTATGAAGACAGTTACGAGCAGACTCCGGACCTGACCGAGGATGCTGGCACCTATGAGGGTACGGCCCTAAACCCGGGCGGCCAGGGCGATGCCGAGGTTGATATCGATACTCAGGGCAACTTCTCAGGCGTGGACGACTTCGGATGCACGTTCAACGGCACAGTGGCCCCTCGCGAAAGTGGCGACGTCTATAACCTGAACGTAACGTTTGAAGGTGGTACCTGTACCTATGATGGAGAGACACTGCAGGGCATCGCGATTGCGCAGGATGGGGATTTGATTGCCGTGGCGCCCACTGCGGATCGGACCGGCGGTATCTTCTTTATCGGTCAGATCCCGCCCGTGATTTGATCGTTGACCGGCCCCGTTCAGCCGGGGCCGGCTACTTACTTTGCGCGGCTAAGTCTCACGCCGCTTTGCCATGGCAGGCCAGTTTGCCCGCACGTACGAGTGAAGTTAGTTCACCTGCAGCCGAGCGAGCACTTCTTTCAGGTTGGGCTTCCAAGCGTTGTGCCCATCAATGAGATCGGAAAAATCGATGCTTCGGACCGAATCATACGAACAGGATGCGGGGCCGAGACCAGCGGGCTTCGATATGCGTACGTTCGCCCATTGATAGAGACCTCGAAGTATCTGGTCCTTTTTGGAGTAGCAGTTATAAATCCCATCTGAGACGGCAGACGCAGCCGAATCCCAGGATTCGACATCAGTTCGCCCAACAGCACCGCCCATGAGAATGGCTTTATCAACAAAGCGCTTCTCGGGATCTTTCGTGGCTAGGGCCCGCAGCGCAAAGAAAACCACGCGGGCACCCAGAGAGTGACCCATGAGAGTGAATGTCTGCCCTTCCGTGCGGCTTATGGCTTCGGCCAGCAAAGTACCGGCCTTTTGGGCGTTTAGCATCGCTGAGTGCCAAGGATTGCTGGCAATTTCACTCGCCGTGAGAGCATGGCCAACCAAGGACACGCTCTTGGCAGTTTGTTTTGACCCAAAGCTGGCTGCTTTGGCGGCCATAGACCTTGACATCCAGTACCCTCCAGTGCCTGAGAAGGCCTTACCTAGTTTAAGCATTGTTTTGGATTCCCAGGACAAATACCAGAGCCCACTGTCCTCGGAATAACCTTCCAGACCTTCGCACCAGTCATGGCCGTCTTTATCTTCCTCCGTCATAAAGCCGTTTACGACGACTATCCGGTGGCCGCTGTCCTTTACGGGAGGCCGTCGATAAAAGAAGCCGTAGTCCGGGATGTCCTTAAGGTAGGAATTGGCGATGCCGAAACCGGCACGTCCTCCCAGCCCTGCCCCGGTGGCTGTGATAATACTAAATCCCGCTGGTCCGATGGCGGACAACGAGGCGCTGGTGAGCGCTGCCCCACTCAGGCTTGAAATTGCCGTTCCTGTACTGGCGGCACCTAGAATGCCGGCGGATCCCAAAGCCGCTGCTATACCGGGAGCCACGAAGGCAGCGCCGGTGCCGACAGCCGCCATTCCACCGAAGATGATGCTGGCGTTCTTGGCGAGTCCGTAGAGGTTGCGCGATTTGGGCTCCATCAACCGCCTAAACTCACCGAGCTCTCTGATTTTATCGTGGGCGCGCTCGAAGTTCGGTATGCTGCCGTCATGTTCTGCGCAAAGCTCGTGGTTCCAGTTATCTTTAAGGAGCTTAGCGATCCTGTTTTTTTTGTTCTCGGATGGCTCTGAATCCTCTGTCTTTGAGACAGCTTTGGCCATGTTTTTACAGTGCCGGCACTGTATTGTATTCAGCTCACAGTTTTGACAGACGTATGTAGAGCGGCCCACGGTGCGTTTAACGCTTAAAACATGATCGCCATAGGTGCCGCACCAAGAGCACCATGAGGTGAGGGTCTTGGCCGGTTCCTCTGCGACCTTGTCACGAATACCGTCATAGGCTTCTTCTACGGAGTCCCTACCGATCTGGTAGGCACCTTCCGCGCGGTCCTTTGCTTCATCGTAGACTTGGCCAGCGGCCCGTTGGGCAGCAGTTAGGCCTTTTTTGGCTTTATCGAGCACGATTTATCCCCCTGTGGAGTACTCACTGAATTATTATTGGCTTCTTTTGAAGACCGAAAAATATAGCTCTGGTGCCCACCGTTATCAAATAGAGGTCAGTACGTAGCGGTTAAGGCCCCATGCCAGTGGCATGAGGCCTGTCACTGCTAGCGTAAATTAAGGATGTAGCGGCTACTGAAGGCGTCGCCGGTCTCATTCACCAGGAAAGTGAACTCGACCTGCACGGACGCATCAACATGCTCCACCAGCAGACTGAATGACAACGTCTCATCGGCCTCGATGGTTTGCCCGCTGCTGATTCCAGAGAAACGAGCGTTCAGGCCGGCCGGCAGAGGCCCGCCGTCGACTCTCGTCACCTGGACATTCCTGAGGCTATAGCTCTGGCCTTGGGCTTCCAGCCGGAACCGGGCGAGCTCGATGGTGCCGCAGGTGCCACTACAGGTCCGGTCGATTGAGCTGTTGCTGCTGTAGGGCAAGCCCACGTTCCGCCAGGACGGAGGATCGAAGGCCCCACCGTCATCATATTGCTCCATCGCCAAGGTCGGCTCCAGAGCGGTGATCCGGGCAGTGTCTTCCTCGCTGCTTTTCTCTCCATCATTGACCGTTAGCCTGACCACATAGTCCCCCGCCACATCTGGCGTGAAGGAGGGGCTGGCCGTGGTGGCGTCACGTAATGAAACCGTGCTGCCGTCGGGCAGGCTGGTCAGTGACCAGGCGTAGGTAAGGGTGTCGCCATCGGCGTCGGAGCTGCCGCTGCCGTCGAGCTCAACGCGGTTGCCGGTGTAGACCGTGGCATCTGCCCCGGCATCGGCAAACGGAGCGCTATTGGCGGTTTCCGAGGTCACCTGGACCCGGTCAGTGCCTTCCAGCTCACCGTCGTCGACCACCAACTCCAGCACATACGTACCGTCCAGGTCTGGGGTGAATGCAGGCGTGGCAGAGGCCCCATCCACCAGTGTCGCGGCGCTCCCGGAAGGCCGGGAGACAAAGCTCCACTGGTACACCAGGGCGTCGCCGTCCGCATCGCTGCTGCTTGAGCCATCCAGAGTGACAAGCGTGCCGGTCATGGCATTCTGGTCACGACCGGCATCGGCCACTGGCGCGGCGTTGGCTTCCGCAGCGGTCACGGTGATGCGGTCCTCCGCACTGTCCTTCTCGCCATCGTTGACGACCAATGCTACGAGGTAGCTACCAGCGACATCAGCGGTGAAGGTTGGGGCCACGGCATCGGTGTCGGAGAGGGCGGCCGCGCTGCCACTCGGCGTGGATACGAAGCGCCAGGTATAGGTGAGGGTGTCCTCGTCCGCATCGCTGCTGGCACTGCCATCCAGGGTAACGGTTGTCCCCTCTACCACCGCCTGATCGGCGCCGGCATCAGCCACTGGCTTCACGTTAGCGCGGGTGGCCGTGATGGTCGCTGTCTGCGCGGTGCTGTCGAGCTCCCCATCGCTGACGACCAGTTCCAGCACGAAGGTGCCGGGCTGATCGGCCACGAACTCCGGGGACGCGCTGCTGGGATCGCTCAAGGACGCAGCGCTGCCGTCGGGCCGGCTGACGAAGCGCCATTGGTAAGACAGCTCGTCACCGTTCGCATCGGAACTGGCGGACCCGTCCAGTCGCACGGTCTCACCTTCCACCACCTCCTGGTCGTCGCCAGGGTTGGCCACGGGGGCCGCGTTAAGCTCGGTGGCGGTGACGGTAACCCGGACTGCTTCGCTCTCATCCTCCCCATCGCTGACCACCAGGCTGATCACGTAGCTGCCGGGCAGATCCGCCTCGAAAGACGGCGCCACGGTGTCCGCGTCATCCAGGGACGCCAGGCTGCCATCGGGAGTGGACACAAACTGCCACTGATAGGTCAGCCGGTCACCATCCGCATCCCGGCTGTCCTGACCGTCCAGCGTGACCCGGTCACCCGCAACAACGGCTTGATCGGCACCGGCATCCGCGACGGGCACCGAGTTTGCTTCCGCAGCGGTAACGGTCACGTTATCGGGGGTGCCGTCGGCTTCTCCGTCGTTAACGATCAGTTCAATCACGTAATCACCGGCGGCGTCCGCCTGGAAGCTGGGCCGAGCGGTTTCGGTATCATCCAGCGTGGCGTCGCTGCCACCAGGGCGTGACACGAAACGCCAGTGATAGCTGAGGGCGTCGCCGTCCGCGTCGCTACTATTGCTGCCATCCAGGGTGACGGTGTCACCTTCGACGACGTTTTGATCCGATCCCGCGTCCGCGACCGGCGCGCTGTTGGCAGTGGTGGCCATAATGACGACCTCATCCGCGCTGCTATCGACCAGGCCGTCGTTGACCACCAGAGCGAGGCGATACTCGCCGTCCTGATCCGGCGTGAAGGAGGGCTGGACGGTGTCCGCTTCCTGCAGGTCTGCGGTGCTGTTCGCGGGACGGTTGGTGAAGGACCACTGGTAGGTCAGGGTATCGCCATCTGCGTCGCTGCTGTTGCGGCCGTCGAGCTGGACGGCTGCTCCCGTGGCGACATTCTGATCCGGCCCGGCATCCGCGACCGGGGCGCTGTTTTGAACGGCAGCCACCACCTCAACCGAGGCGGCTTCGCTATCGGCCTGACCATCGTTGACGACCAGGGTGACTACATAGCGGCCTGCTGCGTCCGCTGGGAACTGGGGTTTGGGAGTACTTACTTCCGTCAGCGTGGCGGCGCTGCTTTCCGGTAGCGTGGTTATTTCCCAGTGATAGCTGAGGGTATCGCCGTCGGGATCCCGGCTGGCACTGCCATCCAGCGTGACGGTGTCGCCGACTTTGACGTTCTGATCGGCCCCAACCTGAGCAACCGGGGCGTTGTTTGAGGTGCCGGAACCGCCGTCTGGCGCCGGAGCGCTCGAATCCGAGCCCCCGCCACCACAACCGCTCAAAATCAGGCCCGTAAGCAGGCCGTAACCGATCCTTCGAATCATTGTTTTTGCTCCCTATTTTATTGCGTTTCGGGTTTCAGTTATGCGCCGGCCGGGCTCAGCCCGGGCGCACGAACCCATGCCGGGAGTCCCCGGTTGGGTTAGGAGTGCTCTCGGATGCTCTGATATGAGCGGCGGGTCACAATCCCCAAACTCTAAAAGTATGGATTTACCACACATTAAGAGTCAAGATAAGCTGTACGACAGAGGTTCGGGCGTGCCGTACTTTGTGAGGGCTGATCGATACCGAGGCCCCGCTCATGTCAGGTTTCCAGGAACGTCTCAAGTCCGCTCGACAGCGGTTGGGTTTGACCCAGGAAGCGCTGGCCGAGGAACTTAATGTCACTAAAGCGTCCGTCTCCGCATGGGAGAACGGCCGCGAGAAGCCAGGCTTTCGGTTGCTGCCGAAGCTTAGGGTTGTTCTTGATGTCTCTTTAGACGATTTGATCTGCGGCCTGGACGCCGACCGAGAATTGCCGGCCGGCCAGCCCTTGGTCGCCCGCAATGAAGGTGAAAGCGATCTGCTAAAGGCCTATCGCAAACTTCCCGCTAAGCGACGCAAGGCTTGGCTCGAGCTGCTTGGGAAGGGCTGACATCACTTATCAGCTCCATCGCCAGGTTCAGCCCGCGCCTCGAAAAAACGATCCACCAAATAGCGGATCACCGCATCGGCCTCTTTCTCGTCCGGCAGCTCACCGTTGTTCAGAATCAAGTGGTAACCCAGCAGTTCGCCGAACTGTGTCACCACTTCCTCTTCGAAAGGCCGGTCCGGCCAAGCCACCTCGCGCAAGCGGTCGCGACTGAGCAACCAGAGTCGACCCAAATAGCCGCAACTTTGGGTAATAAGCTCAGCTCGGCTCTCCTTCCAGCGCAGGAGCACATGCTCACGTCGCTCTGGATTGCGCGAGGAGATCATGAGCCCCTCATAGAGGAAAGCGCCCCAGACCGCCGCCAGAGGGCGCGGTACGTGCTCCTCCTGCAAATCCACGGTATCGCCGGCCTGTTCCGTGGTATGGGGTCGATTCAAGTCCTTTGTCATTGCTTTCCTAACGCTAGTTATCCGTTTCGCAGGGGGCGTGGGCCAATTGGGTTCGCCGCAGTGGGGGTGTGATCTAGGCTTAGTTTCATAAAGCATCGCTCTTTGCCTTCTACTGTTCACTACGTTTTGGTGTAATTGCCATCCGCTGATCGTTGTTGGCGAGGCGGCGTCGTTCGACCGCGATAACCCGAGTATGGATAGTGGGGCGACAGTATCTGTCGCAGCGGTCGAGATACTAAAAACATGGGAATTCTGGGGATTTGTTGTATGTCGGCTAGCGCCTCTATCAGTAATAAAACCTTCCGGATGCTGGCTTTGCTGCATGCGTTGCCCCGAGCACCGAGGAAGGCCACCAGCGCGGAGCTCAAAGAAAAGCTGGCGAACGATGGCCACAAAATCAGCAAGCGCTCGGTGGAGCGTTACCTTGAAGAATTGAGCTCGTCCCACGAGTTCGGCGCCATGCTGCGGTGTGATGACGCCTCGCAGCCCTATGGCTGGTCGATCCACAGTGAGCGCAATCTCTCCATCCCCGGCATGGACGCACAGATGGCAGCCACCTGGGACCTTGTTCACCGCTATCTGAAGCCTCTAATGGCGAAGGACGCGTTGGATAAGCTTGATCCAGTCTTTCGCGAAGCCAGAAGCTGGTTCGAAAAGCACCGGCCCGCCGGCAAACGGTACTGGTCGGACAAAGTCGCCTATGTACCCCGTGGCTTTGCGTTGCAGCCGGCCAAGGTGGCGCCGGGTATCGCGGATCAGGTCTATGACGCCCTCCACCGCAACCGGCAGATGGACATTTGGTACAAGGACAACTCCGAATCTCAGCGCGTCCACCCGTACGCGCTGGTCGATCGCGGCGCGGTACGCTATCTGGTGGTGAGATTCTGGCAGTACGAGGACTACCGGCACCTGGCACTGCAGCGGCTTCGAAAAGTCAGGGTGCTCGACGATGAGGTCGAGAGAGCGGGGGATTTCGATCTGGATCGTTATCTCCGGGATAGCCAGATGAATCTGCCGTACGGGGAGACCATTGAAGTCGTGCTGAACTTCAAGGGGCGGGCCGGCGATCACCTCTACGAGACACCGATTAATGCCAGCCAAAGCTTGCAGAAGCTTGACGACGGCACTCTTCTTAAGGCGCACCTTGAACATACGCAAGAGCTGGTGTGGTGGATCCTGGGCTTTGGCGCGAGCGTAGAAGTGGTCGAGCCGCACGGCCTTCGGGAAGAAGTCGCTGACGAGGTCCTGCGCGCGCAGAAGCTGTATAAAAAGTAGCCGCCCGAGCGGAGCAGCCGACACGAGGACTTCCTGGTCGAAAAGATATGTTTGCAATGTATCAATAATAGATATATCGTGAATATATCTTAACTGCTCGGGAAGCATTCCAATGTTTGACGAATTGTTGTTCAAGGTCGATGGCATCTTTACGGCGGACGACCTGGTGAACGCAGTTGATGCGGGCTTTCAACACATGGAGGAGGCCGGCTACTTCACTAAAAGCGTGCCTTCGAGAGATCAACTTCTGGCTGCTCACGAGTACGCCTTCGGCGGCGAGCTCCCCCCTCAAGGTGAGGACAAACCTTCACTTTTCCCTGGCTGGCACATGGATGACTGGCTGAGCGATGCGCTCAAGTTCGTCGGTGTCCTCGAGCCCCTGATCGAGCTCAGCGGTGGACCTGGTGAGCACCAGTCCCTCCTTCTACAGACCATTTGCGGTCTTTACGCTCGCGCCAAGCTGGACTGCTGGCTCGCCGGCAATCCGCTGGAACTGCCAGACCACCCGCGAGCGGCTATCTTCCCACTGCCTGGATTCAACTTGGATTTGGATGAGATGAACTCGCTATCAGTGCTTGGCCTACCGGAAGAAGATCTTTCGATCCGGGAAGTGGCGCTGCTGGCGAGGCTTAGTGAAATCACCGTAAGAAACGCCGCCTCTCCATCCCGTGGTGAAGAGTTGACGCTCCGGCGGACCAGTTATCGGGGGCGCGTTGGTAGCCGCTCAAGAAGCATGAGTCGTTCGGTGGCATCACCAAGGGATGCGTTGACCTACCTGCTAAAGCAGAAACGCTTTACGCCTACCCACTCGTCCAACGAATCATAATCAGGTCCTAAAGGAGATAGTCATGAAGAAGTTGTTGCGATCCGTCGAGGGTGCAAACCGTTCAGGCAAGAAGTGCCACCCCGTTTCACTTCGAGACGGGCGCTATGTGATCTATGCCGGACCGACCACCCGCGACACGGTAAAGGTGACAGAAAACGAGCTAATAGAGATGCTGGAAGTCGGGCTTTTGGATGACAAAGGAACCATCCGCATGGCGCAGGCGGACGGTAGTCCAGCTTATGCGCCCGGTGCGTTAAGGCCCTTGCGTGTTCACGGAGTGAGATTTCCAGCGATGTGAATAGATCTTGCTTAGGTGTGTACCTTTATCTGGTGGGCGCATTCTGGCCCACCCTTTTTTTTACTCATGACACGAAGACCGTTTTTTACTCTGAATCTAACTCATAAAGATCTAGCAGGTTCGGGTTTTCGTCGAGCCAACGATTGAAGCGAACCTTCAGGTCGTCAATATTCGGGTTGTCGACGCCTATCC
>Ga0098052_1000593_pt1 | contig 22924 bp, 33 predicted proteins | sample 15_taG_FD_81591 | JGI IMG/M metagenome (GOLD analysis project Ga0098052, IMG submission 81591) | Marine viral communities from the Subarctic Pacific Ocean - 15_ETSP_OMZ_AT15312 metaG | ecosystem: Environmental > Aquatic > Marine > Oceanic | place: Pacific Ocean | collected 2015-01-18
AACGAAGGAAAATCCACTATTCTATTAGCAAAATGATTCAGAAAAGTAAACTAAAAGAACAAATTAATAAGCATGAGTGCTACATGGGCGAGGATTTACACACAGCCCTAGAGGTAGAGGTTAATAGATTAATCTTGAAAACTGTTATGCGTGCTAAAGCGAATAACCGTAAGACTGTGTACCCTCGTGACTTGTAGATACATTTAAATACATGTACGTACAAGTACTAATTGAAGAGCTTTCTTGGGCGGAAGTTTAAAAGCTGTGTGCAAGGTAATACTTGTGTATGGCATTTACGAGTTCCAAATTATACTTATCGGAGCGAGTTTGCGTTTTCTCCTTAATCACACAAACGCTATTTCTTTACAAGATCCATTTTCTCCTAGGTTTAACTTTCCTTTTTTTCTAATACTATCAATAGGACAATCATATTTCAATTCCATATTTTAATCTCTTTTTCTAACCTTATATAGTTTTGCGCACTTTTCATTTTGTTTTATAATGTATAGCTCCACTATAGCAAACAATATCTAATTAATTCTTTTATCACTTTAGCAATGCCATTTAACTACACATTGCCTTCGCTTCCGTAAAGAATACAAAAAGTTTATAAGTAAACAAGAATTAAGATTAATGTGATGGAGAGATACAATTAGATAAAACATGGAAGAAAATATATATGATGTAATAAGGTATAGATTAAAACAAGAAGGATTTGAACTTCTTGAAGGAAAATATGTTTTTGTTAAAGATAAATTATATAATAGTGCTATTGGTTTAAATCATAATACTGATGAGATTTTTATTAGGTGTGATTTTATAGAATTAGTAGTTAAACAATGTTTAAAAGAAATGATAGACAACCAACTTAAAGATTTAAATAGAGTTAGAGAGGAATTAAACACTTAATTAAAGATGGTATATCATTTAGTAAATAAAAAACAATTTAAAGAAGAAAATTATGAAAGGACATTATGTGGTTTGAACATGTGGGATTGTGCAATTTCTTTTGATGAAAATGATTTTGAATGTAAGAATTGCAGAAAAAAATTAAAGGAGACACTCAGATGAAAAAATGGATTATAAAGAAATAAAAATTAACGATTTAGAAGTGAACGACAGTGGCGACATTATCAAGAAGCCCAAACAATCGATTAAACACTCCAAGGATAACGCACTGGAAGAGCACGAGAAGCTCGAAGTATTCCGAGCTATTAAGGCACTGCCAGCTAAACAGGAGACTAAGTATAAGTATGAAGTATTAGTTCACCTTATGATGGATGCAGGACTGCGAGTGAGTGAAGCTCTACAAGTACGCCTTGAATGGTTCACAGAATCGGATGAGGGGATATTATTAAGGATTCCTGCTAAGGCGAGAGACCTTGGTAACCTAAAGCGAGACTGGAAGCCCAAGACATTAGCCGGTAAGCGTGAAGTGATATTCGTTAAAAAGGAGATAGGTGAGAAGGTGCGTAGTTATTTTATTGGTAACCCGCAAGGCCTAGGTATGCTCAGGCAAAGAGCGTACCAAGTAATTAAGAAGATAGGCGCTGACATGAATAAACCAGGACTGCACCCTCACGCCCTTAGATCAACATACGCGAACTCTTTAGTGTATGCAGGCGTAACTGAGAGCACACTCTGTTATTATATGGGGTGGAGCAATTTGCAGACTGCTGTTAATTATGTTAAGACTTCAAACGTGGCAGCGAGGAAGGACCTGCTTAAGAAGATGAGGTCAGACGAATTTTAAAATAAATAAAGAATGGATAAGAAATTAAGAAAACAAATAATTAAACAAATAGAATTTTTAATTAAGGTGTACGGACAGGCAGTGCGAGATCCAGCAGCTAAAGAGAGAGCACGCAAACATGCACAGAAAGAACTTGTGAAAGTTGAAATAATATTAAAAGAATTAAAAATGCAATAAATTCTTATTACCCTTTTGTTTCTGTCTTTGTAGATTAACTAATTCAGCTTTCATCTTAGGTAATTCTCGTCCAATTGAGGATGCCTGTTTAATCATGCTACGAAGTACTTGCTCACGCTCATTACTTTTTAACTTTACCATTTCTTATTAAATTCCATTTTATAACTAAACTCTTTCAAGTTTGAATATATTCTGACTTGAGCTTTTATAAAGTTATCTTAAAAGAATAAATTGTATAAAGTGAGCCATATTAAAAATACAATTATTATGAAAGAGAGTATCTGAATGACGATTGTGCTAAGAACACGCCAGACTAAACTAAATAATAGTTTAACTAGTTTAACTACAAATAAAAAAATTATTTTAATTATTCTCATCTTTATTAACTTGAATCTATGAGTTCCGTAGCTTGAACTTTTTTGAACTCAGGCACCCACATATTAAGGGTGCTGGTAGGTATATTAAGTTTCGAATAAATCTCTTTATACTTAACGCCCTGCGACCACAATACATAAGCCTTAGTCTTTCGTATATCCCAATTAAGCTTACTCTTAGAATTTTGTACTTCTTGCGAAGTCTCGTCCATTTTCCGTTTATCGAACTCCACAGGATCGATGAAAATTCCGTTCCAGTCAGCGAACTTCCCCTTACTGTCAGGCTTAATCCTACGCACTTCCTTCGACTTCCATGTCTTATTGAACTCCTTAAACGCTTTATAGATGAACATGATGTTCGTTTTCTCCGTGTAACAATCGAAATAACCACGCAGGAACCCGAACGACTTAATAACTATTAAGGCATCTGCCATCTCCACGACCTTTTCTGCGAACTCTTTGGGATTGTCCAAAACTAAGAAGTATGTGTTCTTCTTCAATCTCTTAGTAACGAACCCGATCTTCAACCGGTTCCCTATGTTCGAGATGGCCATCGCCCTATTACCCCCCGCTTGGATGAACTCGTCACCCCAAATACTCCGCCCTATATTATCTTTAGAGTCCATCTTCGAGATGAATTTGTCCATTGACCATGCAATGTCGTCAATCTCTAACCTATTACCCATAAATAGATTATCCAGACCCGCCATACCTTCAACGAACGTACTCTTACCATCACCGGGCGGTGCGACCACTAAAATCAGGGCGTGTCTATTAATATCCTTCTTCTTCTTAATAGCACCCATTAACCCGAATAAGTAAGAGTGATAATCAATTTCTACGTCCTTACCATGCCGGTCAGTAGTCCGGACAGTCACGTATGGGTTCTTATCGTCTTTAATGTAATAATCAATCATTGTTTCATGAACACATCATAAAATGCTTTCTTTAGTTCTTTCATGGCACGTGATTCCTCATTACGCCAGAATGCCTCCTTCTCATCATAACTAGTCGCCTTCTGCGGTAGTATGGCTGTCTGTTCGTGCTTATCGTTCAGCTTACGCAATATCGACTCACACATCCTTAACGCTTGTTTTTTATCCTTAACCATTAAACCATCTACCACTTTCAAATCGGCATCAATCTCTTTAATGTCAGGGATATAATTGGAAGTGTAATTAATCAATGTCCTTAATCTTTGGTATAGCTCTGGTATTTTGCGTTGGTCAGTTATACTTTCAGATAATAGCACGAAGGTCTGTTTCTTGAAAATGAAATAATCCTCAAAGAAATCACTATGCTCCTTATACTCAAGGTTAGTCTTAACTTTATCTGACATATACTGTCACCTCACTGGCCTTGTTTACTCTATCAATATATTGCTGCGTTTCTTCCACACTCATACCAAGTGGCACATCAACACCGCAAACTTGTGTCATGTTATCCAGTATTTCTGTTTTCTCCGTCTCGCCTTGACACACTACATAATGCTTAGTTTCCAAGTATGGCGAGTACACAAACATATGAAAGAGTATGGCCATAACGAATACAACCCCCCCAAGCCATAAATGTTTAGGTTTAAGGTTAATGTCCACTTGTTTAGCGTTTTCTCTTTTTGAGCCTATGCTTAATCGTTTCATGTTATTATATATCAGGATTTGAGCCTTTATAAGCTTAATCTTATGATGTCCATATTTACACACATTAATAGTAAAACTGTGTCCATAAACATTAAATAATATTCTGACCAGTAATATTTAACTCCTATTTGGAGCTGTCTAAAAAAATGGATACAAAACAAATCCTCGAAGCAGCAAGAGATATCGGAAAGTACGTACTAGTTGCGTTTTCTGTGTACTTCGTAGCTATTATTGTTCACGTAGTGCTTGGTATCTTTGAAGAGAGTGTTGTTCCAGCTTTAGGACTAAACGATACAGGAAATGCAGTAACAGCGATTGGTACACTTATCACATCTGTTGGTACTGCTATTACATCCATTGTTGCACTTGTAACTGTTGTTACAGGTTTAATGATCCTTGTAATCGTTCTGAAATTGTTTGGCTTCCAGCTGAATTTCAACATGGGAAGTGGCAGAGTTTAAAAACTCTGAATTTTTTTTAATAACTAAATTCTTATAAAGCCCTATTTCTAAAGTAATCTTATGGATGATGACATATTCAAACCAGACGAGACATTTAAATCTGATAACTTGAACAACTCTATCCCGGACACTTATAATAATGATGACTTAAATTTTGATGAACCGATTAATACTGGAACGCCAATCGATGTTGATAAAAATACATTATTGAAACAGTTGTTTAATACTGACGACCGGAGCGAGATTTTGCGTAGATCATTACGTGGTGAGATTCCGAAGGGAGATGGTTCATGGATCAAACTGCCTAAAGAGCTGGCGGGTGATCTGTTCGTCAATAAACAAATTGCCGCTTATCGTGCTATCGTGAACGACCTAAACACATTCACGAAGAAGAATGATAAGGAGTGCAAACGTATTCTTAAGGATGCGGTTGATGCGTTCTTAGTAGACTCACAGAACGATGAGACTGTGGACACTAAGGATATACGCACACTTTCTAAGATGTACGAACATGCACTTGAGTTATTCCTCGGGCTTGTAGAGTTCGGGCATGGTGCTAAGGTATTAAATGCTGCGATTACTGGTAAGAGTATGACATTTAACAATGAAGCGAATAAAGAAAAGTCATTCATGGACTGGGTACAGAAAAGATGAATGATATAGAAGTAATTAATAGGAAATCGAAGAATGATATGCCGGAAGTGCACTTCGCACCGCCTAAGTTTGGTTCGTTCGTAATATCCACGTTTACAGTAGGGTTGGGTGTAGGCATGCTATTAAACGTGCACTGGGCATTTGGAGTGGTAGGCATAATATTAGGGTTAGTGAGTATGCTAAGTTCATATATATATAGGGAAAAATGGTAGGATTATTTAAGAAGAAGAAACAACAAGAGAAGAAGATTGAGATGCCGAGTGAGGTGGATATGCCATTTTCCGATGTGCCTAAACAGGAGAATAAATCTAAGAATAAACATAAAAATATGTCCAACCAACAACAAGGAGGATATGGATATGATGTGGAGCTTTACGATGTTTGGGACACTACATCTCGCAGACTGCCTGCGTTTGGAGCTAACCGGATAATTGAAGGCGATAATGTTTATTTATATAATGATAAAACTGGGTTTAAGGTTCCGTTCCCGGAGAACAGTGAGGACTATAAACAGTACACTCTTGACGAACTCGACTTACAAATCAAAGGGATAGAGAATAAGATTAAGAAGGTTAAAGGAGGGAAACTTGATTGGTCACTTAAAGATTTAAATAAAGAGTTGCGAGTGTTAAAGAATTATGCTAGGAGTTTACAATTACAGGGTAGAGGTTCGTACATGATCATAAACGCCAATGGACGTCCTTTGTTCATGTTTGACCGAATCAATAATTTCAAGATGCCATTGTTTAAGAATACAGATCGTAGTTTAATTTACACACCCACTGAGCAAAAGACTCAAGAGGTAACGCAATTGCTTAAGGAAAACCACGATAAAAACGGACAGGAGCAAACCATCAAACTTACTACTTACGGATTAATATTATTGTTATTGCTAGGGGTTTGTTTTATGTTCTTCATGGGATATAAGATGATGAACCTTCCCGGAGAGATAACTCAATCACTAGCGGATGTGGCTGTTTCATTGGCTGATGTTTCGAAAGATTTAAATAATGTGAGTGTCAATATTAATAATATAGCACAATCAAGTATTGATCCCAATGCGATTGTGACTGCTAAAGAGCAAATAGTTACAGGAAGATGAGTATATCATGCGTAAATTATGCCAGTGAAGTTGAGTGTGCCTTAGCACTCACGAACGAGTACAATGTCAAATTAATTTCTTTATTCCTTTTATTGGCCTTATCACTTTATCTATGGTACATCTCAAAGAAAATTGACGTACACGAATCATACTACCATTTCTTATTACATTTAATCACTGCGTATATGCCATTGATTTATGTAATGCTCTCGCCATTATTTGCACTTATCCTTTCGCACAGTATCAACCTTGACCAGTTCTTGACGATACTTGCTTCGGTTTATCTGGTGGCGTTCGTGTTAGGGTTCGGGTTAGTAGCATTGTTCGCCAAGAAGAAGATATACAATCTTCTGTCCAAGGAGAACCTTGATGAATTGCGTGAGGTGAAAAAGTATAAGAACAATGGCTAAGTATAAGAAACAAAGGAAGATTGTAGGCTCAGATAACTTCGAGAGTAAAACCATAGCAAAACCATTAGTGCAAGTGATAATCGGATTCCAAAATAAATTACAGAACGAGGAGCTTAAAAAGCCCAAGAGTAGACAGAAGAAAATCTCTTTTGTGTATGCAAGCCTAGAGCTTAGTAGGAGGATGAACAAATGAAATTTAAGAATAAGCGTGCACAGGGATTCATCACAGGCGTGTATTGGTTCTTCTTCTCTATAATGTTTATAACTGGCGTTATATTCTTTTTCCTTACAGCATTCCCAGCCATACTCTATACTTACGGAATTGATACAGCCGTAAACACAAATCAAAACCTCGTAGACCTTGGTGTGTCTAGCGAAGCATCACAAACAAGGATTGAGGGAGTGGCCGACAGTTTCAATAATCTTTATACGTTCGGTGATTATGCGTTCCTGTTCATGATAATAGGGTTAGTGATTCAGTCATTTATTGCATCATCCCAAGCATCTCGCTCAGGTATATTCTCGTTCTTTGGTTATATGACTATAGGTAATATCATACTCGTGTTCTTGTTATCGTACGCAGTACACTTTCGTGACTGGTTCCTTAACGAGATAGTTTACACTATATTAACCATTAGCATCGAGACTCCGTTCTTTACATGGTTCTTCACTAATAGTTATTATATTGGTATGGTTTGGTATATCTTATTGCTGTTCATTAACATTATCGACTTCAAAGCTTTACTCGGACGAATGCCTTTTCTTAGTAGAGGTACTTCTGGCGAACAAATTAATTTTGAAGAATAGAATAGGCTCTGTCTGTTTAGTGTTTAGTTTTCGGACAAAGCCAATAGAATAAAAACATTTATAAAGTTTTAATCTTAGTATTAAGACATAGTAAAATGATACTCAAACTTTTATTCAGATTTATATGCGTAATGATATTTGGGAGCACCATTGTATATGGTGGTACACTACAAACAGATGATAGTGGTTTTTTAGCGTTTGATGACACTTTAATTTGTATGAATAATGCATCTAATTATTCATTTCAAACGCCCACTATAACCAATGGGTTATTTACTTTCGGAACTGATAACGATATAATATCATTTTATCAAACCACTATTAATGGCTTAAGATTTTCAAACGCAACTGGAACATCTGATAGTGTTGCAATTTTAGATTTAATGAGTGATAGAACTTCTAAATTTTGGGGGGATGTTACAGTGGAAGGGGGTGTATCAAGTACTAAGTTTGAAGTTGATACTACCTCTTCGGATTATACTTTTAAATCTGTTAATCGTGGTACAGGTACCGATTCTAATGCAGGTATATTTCAAACATATAAAGGGGGTGCATCTGCTTTACATGTTCAAAAGATATTGGATGAAGAACCAACATTTCAACAAGCAGTTTTGAAAATAAAGAAAGAGCCAGATGCAAACATTAATGACACAGGTGCATTATTATATCTGGAGAATCATTTTACATCTGCCACTACTAGTGACCAGCCATCAATTGTAGTTACAAATACGGACACAGATACTTCTTTCTTGAAATTTAATAGTGGAGGTGTTGGAGGTGAAACACAAGAGATTGAGATTACTTATGATGGAGACATTCATCTAGGTAGTTCAGCGGTTTCTATTGCAAGAGAAACTAATAATTTAGTATTAGATACTTATACAGATTTTGAAGTTTCAAGACAAGGGACTACTAAATTTGACATTACCAATTCTTTAACTCGATCCACGAATAATTTTAATGTGGATAAATCAACAGCGACCTTCACATTGGGTGCTAATGATGGGACTACTCATGCTTTACAGTTTGGTAGTACTGCCGTAGATATGACTAGAGTGTCAAATTCTTTAATAATAGATACTTATGATGATTTTGATTTAACTCGAAGAGGGGTTGATATAATAACAACAGACTCAAACAGAGATGTTAATATTAATAGATTAAGTGGGACATACACTGGCGGATCAGCGTATGTGTGTGTGTATAATAGTGGAATATTATATGCTAGTGAGACAGCTTGTCCTTAAAATAATATATAACGATGAAATGGTTAATAATAGTCTTTACTTTCTTTCTGGCAATAATGACAGCGCAAGCTATTACATTAGAGAACATTACATTAACCACTACAACTACTAACGCATCATTATCTTTTGATCGGGCGGTTAATGTATCCTCAATAGATTTTGGGAGCACAGAATTAGTATTAATAAACTTCTCGTTCAGTGATGGTCAGAATTTCACAGACTCATCAAACAATTACGTTTCCAGTACTTCTTCTTTAACTTGGTCAGAGTCCAACTCATTAGTGGACAGTCTTAATTTCTTACATTATTTTAGATTTAATGTGTCTGGCTTTTTAATAACTAATTGGAGCTTTAACGGATTCGACACTGTAAGCGATGAACTAGTAGTAATGTTCGATGGTTTGGGCGAGGAGGGTTCCAAGTCATGGTTGTTCCAGAAGTTCGGGTATGTGCAATCATACTTCAATTTCACGAACAACCAGTCTACATATAATAATTTAACCTTTGAAGCACAACAGGCCGAGATGCAGATTACCATTAGAGATAAAACAACGCTGGAGATAATTAATAATGTTACTTTTAATCTTGAGCTAGTGGGTGGTACAGGTATAATCACAGACACTAACAATTCAGGCCAGATAAATATTAGTGATTTGTTATTCGTTGCAGGCGATTATAGATTAATAACATCGTCAGGCGATTACTATACAGAAGATACATTCTTCACATTCACTAATGAGGAAATCCTAGCTTTAGATATATATGTAACTAACATCTCCGAGCCTAATGCCGGGCTGGTTACTATTGCAGTAGTGGACGGACTAGGGCAGTCAATCCCGAGTGCTATTGTTCAAGCTTTACAATGGGACGGAGACACTTCACAATTCATACTTGTATCATCAGGCCAAACAGGACTCGATGGTAAAGCGACCATGAACATAATCTTAGAGGATAAGGTGTATATATTCAGAGCAACAAGTAATGGACTCACTGCCGATTCACCCGAGACAAGACTCACCATTGCAGAGAACGGAAAGACAATCACCATCCCATTAGCTTCCACAATAGGTGAGCGTGATTATTTGTTCAGGAGTTTAATTATGGACATACAAGAGATAAGCTATGTCGATAATATCTCCACCATCCAGTTTGATTGGGTGGATCAAAATGGTATAAGCCAGACTATATGCTTAAACACTTATAGAACTATCGGCCTAACCGAGAAGAGACTTAGCACTAGTTGTACGTCTGGTGTGTCCGGTTCATACTTACAGGCGTTCAATATTAATACGTCCTTGAATATTAATATTAAAGCAGAAGTGAAAGTGGGCGATACTTACTACCCTCAAAAGTCTTTCAATTATGCTTCTGATAGTTCCTTGCCCAGCATCATAAGTTATTTAAAGTTCGAGTTTGTGGTAATACCAATGCTGTTCCTTATGTCAATCGCTCTCGCCATCAAACTCCAACATTTACCTTTAGGGTTCTTCATGCTAGCGATCAGTAGTGGAGTATCATTATATTTAGTGCCCTCATTAATTACTGGCGGAATTGTGGTGTTCCTAGACTTTGTGGCTATCCTAATGATATGGGGAGCGGTGGGAGGTAAAAAATGAAAACTATATACGAGATCTTCATTATAAGTATTATAGGTGTGTTGTTGTTCTCCGGAGTAGGTTTAATTAACGAGTATATGTTCCTTAAGGGCGGGCTTGACGAGGAGAGTCAGAACATGGTTGGACAGTATGATACAGTGCTCAGAAATCTTACATCTAAGTACGATCTGACACAGGCAGAGATGTATGATAATGAGGACTCACTAAATAATATTGAGGTGGAAACAGATGTAAACACTCTTGACGAGTTTGTGAAAGAGTACGGAGAAGCAAAACAAAAGATAGGAATATTGAGGCAAGGTATGAACATGGTAACTCGGATTCCGGACATGGTATTATTATCTGTGCCATTCGTTGAACAAGATGATTTAACTATATACAAAGCAGCAATATTCTCGTTCCTTATAATGGTTATTGGTATAGCAATCATTCGTGCTTTATTCCAAAGGAAGGTGGCAACAAGTAATTAGAAAAATGGTAGAACACGCAAATTTACAAAACCTGCAAAACATGCAACCTCTCGAGTTGAACATTTCATACTTAAACGATACTTCGACAATCGTTGATAGTGTGTTTACTATTACACAAAACCAAGTTGGAGACGCATGGTTCATTGTTAGTGTCTGGGCTTTATTCATTTTCTTTAACTGGTTACTGTTCAGGCGTGAAGAAGGATTCGGGTATGATATTGCAAGAAGTGCTTTACTTAGTTCCGGAGTTTGTTTTTTCATCTCAGTAGCTATCTTACTGAGCGGTTGGATAAGCACAATCCTCCCTATTATCTGGTTCTCTGCTATGACTTTCGTTTGTTTTGTTGGGGTTTACGCTCTAAAGGGTAAAAACCAATAACACACGCCTTGAGGTTCACTAGGGCCATTATTAGAGTACTTTTTAATATAGGCAAGACTTTTATCCATTCAAACTAATTCTCATTCTAAATCTATGGCATAACTTTAAATATTTAGAGTTTTCTAAATAGTCATAATGGTAAACAACAAAGATCCAAGATTAAGAACCATGCAGGAACGGAAAGATCCGAGACTGAGGAGTGCACAACAGCGAGTTGCAGAAATCCGAGCAAGGAAAGCACAACAACAAACTAAACTAGTTTATGAAAAACATTTACTTAATGAAGCGAATAAACTCGACAGTGAATTAAGTAATATTAAATCAGGAGACATAAACGATATAACAAAATTTTATAATTCTATTCCTGCGAACATCCGAGCAAGGATGAAGTTTGAACTTAACACTTTAAAGAATAAACAAACTGATATAGAGAACATTCTTAAAACAAAGATAGCTAAAGCATGGAAGGACGCAGACTTTGAAACTAATAGAGGGAACAAGGTTGGACGGAATGGGTATCGAGAAATGGCGAGAGCATACAACGAAATATTGATGCGAGTGCAGAAAGGGGAACTCCTAGACATGAAAGCGGTTGATACATATGCACAACAACGTGAACATGATGCGAGAGCGTTAAGACGTGAAGCAGACGTACTCCAAAAGAAGCAGGAGAGGGCGAGAGAGCAACAAAAACAGGCAACCTTACAAACGGGCAAGGTAACAAAGATAAACTACTCTAAAAGCTACGCAATAGTTAATGGCCAGAAAATTAATTTAAGTAAAACGCAATTGAAAAACATTTCATTATCATCAGTTAGGAAAGCAAACGCAGAAAGAGAATTGAAACAGATCGCTACTAAAGTTAGTCAGGGTAAAACATTGAGTGTTGCAGACTTTGAGAAAGCGAGGAGTCTCGGGGTTTCCAGTACTGAGCTACAAAAGTTCGTGAGTGATACTGTACAGTATAAGAAGAACTTGAAACTGGTGCAACAACAAACTAAGGATCAGAGATTGAACTTTGAGAAGCGATTAGGAGGGATGAGTAAAGTATTAACAGCACAACAAAAAGAAATATTATATAAATCTCAGTTCGTGAGCACGACTCCATTCTTACAACTACCAAATAAAATCAAAACAAAATTAACAGCACTAGATAAAATGAACCTATCACCATTAGTGCGTGAGAAACTTAAGCGTGAAGTAATGGGGCAAACAGTTAATGATTTAGGTGAGCAGTTAGACCTGTTCGGGAAGTCATACTCACAGCGTGAGTTTGAAGCAAAACTAAACAAGGCCATAGAGAAAGCCATCTCTGATAAATTGAAGAAGGTGGCTTTATCCCCCGAACAGAAATTCCTAACAGGGCAAACACTGACGCCGAAAGAACAACAATTAGCGTTTGCTAGTATTAGGATGAAGGGTGAAGCACTCACAGCTGAGCAGGTGCGACTAGGTAAAAAGGTGATTAGTTCTCCAGTCACTTATGGAGAGAACTTGGCAGTAAGATTCCAGCGTGGCGAAGCACACCCATTATATAATGATGTTCGGGCATTCTCTACTGGCGTGGGTAAAGGATTATATAGTATGTTTGTACAGCCGGTTGCTTCCGCTTTCGATTATGGGCGGAGCTTGGTAAAGCGGGCACAGTTCAAGAAAACGTCAGCGTTTGAAATATTAAAGAAGGATATTGAATTAATTACTAAGGGCACTAAGAGCACGTATAAGTTTGTTAAAGAGAACCCTGTTACTGCTGCAATAATAGTTAATACAGCAATTGCTCAGGGTTTAGACTCTAGTAAGAAAGACTTTGTAAAGAATCCTGCCGAGACATTAGGACTTGCTATGGCGTACTTATTCCCTGGATCAATAATTAAGGGCGGAGTGAAAGCCTTGAAAGTTGCAGGTAAGGTGGGTGGAGCAAGTAAATTAATTAATGTGAAGAAGTACTCTACTAACACATTCAAAGCATCGACTAAATATGGAGTGGATAAACAAGGCAGGCCGACAGTGTTCACTAAGATTAATGGTGTAATTAAGAGTGAATCAATCTTCGGGAAGAAGGTTAAAACTACTTATAACTTAAAGTATAATGAGAATACTAAAGAACTGGGTGGCCAAGTATTCTATAATATTGATGGCAAACTCCACCAGCAAAGAATCCGATACATGGACGAAGGAGCATACTATTATGATTTAATCAATAAACAAAAGGTAAGTAAGAGTGTACTGCCTATTACCGAAAAAAGAGTACAGGTCCAAATAACTAAGACCATACCTAAACAACAAACAATCGAATTAACTAATAAGGGGGACTTCATTAAATCAACAGACACCATCGAGAAACAAGTATTGAGCATAGTAAACGGAGTTTCGAAAAAGTCTACGAGGTTGAGTGAGGTAGTAAGTAAGCAACTAATTAAAGATAAAGCTAAAGTTATTAAAGCAACAATCCAACAAGTCTCGAAAATCCTTGAAAAGAAAAGAGTAGGCAAATTCAAACCATTAACACAAAATCAATTAAACCAAATTGAGAACTTCTTAGTGTTCGTTAATTATGATAAGAAATTATATTTTGGTAGAGATAAACGTACAAGACTTGCCAAGGCATTAGGTATCACTAAGACCAGCCCTTCAATAAAAACTATTGAGAAGATAACTAATGAGAGTGGTAAGATTATAGGTGAAGTTCGGAGACAATTATTAATTAAAGTTAAAGGTGAAGTTACAGAAAAACTTAAATTACCACAAGTGAAATTCCCTAAAAAGAGAATGGCACTAAGAAAGAACAAGAAAGGACAATTAAACTTGTCACAGAATAAGATTGAGTATGACGTAGTTAAGGCAGGAAGGCGTACTCGTGAGACTATTGACATACCTAAGCTTATAGCTCCGTTGCCTACTAGCAAATTAAAATTGAAAGGGTTAGGTATTTATGGAAGAGTGGTGCGAGTGTCTGAAACATTGAAAGCTCTTGACAAGATATTCTCACAGAAGCAACCATTCTCACAAGCAAAAGTGGCGAAGCTAGGACAACACCTCACCAAATTAATTAAAGAGATCAATACAATACTTAAAACACAAAAACAACCACGAATCCAAACAAAGGTACAGAAGCAACCACAAATCCAAAGAAAGACAGTTAAACAAACACAGAAGGTTAAGAGAACGCCTAAACTCCCCATAGCAAAACCTGTGCCACGAGTAACACCTCCACGAGTACCTAAACCTCTTAAAACTCCAAGGCCAAAGGAGATACCGAACATCACACCGCCTACATTCGGAAATAAGCACGTACCTCGTGAAGTGTTAGTATATGAAGGTAGGTATAGGGAACGAGTTAATAGGAACTTGCCTGCACACCCGAAGAAGAACCCTATTAAGGTTAAAACTCTGCGAGTGCGTGACACTGCCAATCGAGCATATAAACGTATTGCCGATATTGCGGACAAGCGGGCAGTAAGAAGTGTGGATGTTAAAGTAGTGGGCAGGACTGGACAAATAGTAAAGGACATACTAACTCCAGGAGTATTGAAGAAGTTTACAATTAAAAAGCCCAGCAGTAAAGTTTTGAGATTGGTTGAGAAGAGTAGACATGCAATGGATAACCCAGCAGAGCGGAGGGATGTATCACGTAAGCATGGGATTAAGAAAAGATAAGTTTAAATACTTTTTATTCTATAAGTTTTTATCATGGGTACAGTGATAAAGAAAACAAACATTAAACGCTCACCAGGTTGGTTATATTTTATTGACTCGCAGGGTGACGTATCTCGCACACGCCAGCGTGGAGCAGGAAAGAAAGAGAAAGTGAAAAAAACAGGCATAAAGAAAACTAAAGGTTTCATTTATTACCTGGACAGTGTTGGCAATATTGCCAGAGCAAAGAAAAAGAATTAAGGGGTTTAAATATCCCTTCGCATTACTGTTTTCCGTTTATTCTCACACGCCCTAGTGTATGACTCATCAAGTATATCTTTAATACACACATTCAATTTCTCAATCAAATCAACGCTCACAGCCTTGGCACCTTTAACATCTTTGTAATATTTACACACATTATTAGTTTTAATAAAATCGGGAGCCATCATTTAATAAAAACCCTCATCAAGTAAGAATTTAATGTGCTTGTTAATGAAATACATTAAAACTCCACCCACTAAGATTAAACCTAAGCCTAGATAATTCTTCAAGAAAAATAAGAATATCCCATAACCTAACATACTAAATATAGCAATCCCTCCAAGTACGATCTTTGTTGTTTCTAAACCTTGTCCCATACTTTAAAACTAGCAAGTAGATTATATAAAGGTTTTCCTATTAATGCCAAAACCTTTATATATATTGATTATTAATTATTTATATAAATAAAAATGGATAAATATAAACTAGGAATACTAATTCTGTGCTCACTAATGATCAGTAGTTGTGCAGGACAGGACTTGATAATGATAAGGGACACTTGTAATGACATTGGGTGTTGGGAAAATATGTCTCTAACCGGCTACACTCTTTACACAGACAGTAAAGGTGATACGCACGTATTGCAGGCGGACGGGACAACTCTCGACAGGCTCCGAACTAATATTATTCTAAACGAAATAGACATAACTTATTTCTCCAACTCGAGCGGAGTTCATATGAATTTATCATCTCTGGATGGTACAAGCATTAAAGTTAATATTGGGGGGACGCAAAAGAATACAGGGGTGAGCGAGTATGTTGTACTATTGAACAATGGTACATCAGAAACGCCAGTGACAAATTATGTTTATTTGTATAATGTGACAAACCCAACGATCGGGAATACAAATAATTTGGGAAACATAGCCGAGCTGGATTATGTATTACTAACTCGGGCACTCGTGGGGAACTACTCGGACACTAATTATAATATTTATAGTTCGTCTAAAGAGAACGATTTAGTGCAGGGATTCTTAAATAATATAAATAACCGGATGTATTATGACGGACTGAAATACTTGGAAGGGTTTAATCCGAGTATAAGTGCTACTGAGCTGGAGATTAGTACTGGGACATATTATAATAAACTCTTTGAACTAACCACTCCGTCCAACCTTACAATGATTGATGGTGCGTATTACGTTAATAGTGCGGGTGAGTTTATCACATTCAAATCGCTTTCAGACATTACAGAGTATAGTGATACTGGTTCGACAATAGGTAACTCAAAATATTATAATCTTGTTTGGGGGATAACTGTGGAGAATGGTGGTGTAAGATTAATCGCACTAATTCAGAAAGAGCCGGACACAGAATATAATAGTGTTGATTCTGCAAAGAGTGATGATGACTTTAAACTTGTGAGCGTACCGAACATAGACATTTTGAAATATAATTATTTGCCTATTGCAAGAACTATCATACAGCGAAACACAGACGAGTTCGAGGTTATAGTAGGGAGTAATAGATATATGGACATGAGAGGGAGTGCGAGTGTGGTTGGTGGTAGTGCTCCCACTCCGAGCATAACAGACCATGGACTCCTAACTGGTTTAGTAGATGACGATCACACTCAATATTTATTACAGGATGGGACTGAGAGCATGACCGGAAACTGGGATGTAGGTAATGTGAACGTGACCTTCGACACAAATACATTACACATTGATAGTACAGGCGATAATGTTGGTGTTGGTACAAACAGCCCAGCAACTAAATTGCACGTGTATGACGACTCAGCGAATGCAGTAGTAAGATTCGAAGCGGCAGGGGGGACATTAAACAATCCTTGGGATTGGGGTCTTAATAGAAATACAGGTAAGTTCACATTGACCGATACTGTCACAGGAAACGTGCCAATTAAAATCTCCCCTGGAGTTAATAATAATATTATGCGATTGGGGCATGTGGGAGCAGGGATTGTTGATTTTACCAATACATTAGGAACTGTCCAGGCTGTTATTGATGTTGATAATGGAAGGGTAGGGATTGGGACAACTACTCTATACGCTCCTTTACACATTTCCGGAGGAGCACCATCAATATCCTTCTCGTCAGGCGATAGTGCAATCTTTGAGAAGAGTAGCACCTCGTCAATTGTTCTTGCTACAAGCCCGAAAGGGACGAGCACATTCAAGTTTCAAAGTAGTGCGAGTACAACTCACGAGGGAGGTATAATTTACGCGCACGATCCAAATCGATTAAGCTTCATGACTAATGAGGTGGCCGATAGAATGGTGATAGATGATTCAGGTAATGTTGGAATTGGTACGGACACTCCTTCTGCAAGTGGAGTTGAAGTTTCAAGAACTGGTGAAGGTGCACAGTTTTATGCTGTCAGGACAGATGGAGCTACCATGGAATTTTCTGCTGCTGGTTCAATAGGGGTTGTAGGAACTAGAACCGATCATTCTTTGAAATTTAGAGTGAATACTCAAGATGCAATGATTATTGAAACTGGATCAGGTTATGTTGGTATTGGTACAGATGCACCGAACGATGAACTTGATGTTATTGGAGCCATAACCTCTACGGATGGATACCTTTCATTATACGATGGAGCGGGTGGCACTATTATATCCACGTCTAACACAGACATCACTTGGGACACAGAAGTAAGAGAGGATAGTGCATTTACACACTCACCTGATAGTGCAGAGATAACTATTAACACTGGAGGAGATTATATTGTAACTGTGGACTTGTCCGCAGACTCATCCGATGGGAGTGCGAGACTACATGGTGATTGGTGGGTAGAGACGGACACAGGTGCGGGGTACTCAGAACTTGCAGGGACTCGTGGCGCTACATATCATCGTATATCCTCTGATGGAAAGGACTCTGCCAGTATAACTAGAATAATAACGTTTGATGAGGGAGATAAGATTAAAGTGGTAGGTGTGAGTGATAGTGCGAGTGCAATTACAACCCTACCGAATGGGTGCAGAATAACCTTACGGAGAATCTAGTAAGAGCTATTTAGAAGCCCAAACCCCTCACTTTTTATTCTTTATAGTATAATGTGTCAGATTAGAGATTAAAGTTTAAAATAAAGGATTTGGATTAAATATATACTGGCTGCTTCACTTGGTAATTAATCCAGTGATAATTCATGTCTGTTTGCTTAAACATATAGTGATCTTGGATAGTGCGGTATGCTTCCCTAAAAAATCTTTTCTTATCATCAAACATCTCGTCAGTGTCCAATTTATACAACAGCTCAAGCCTTTTCTCTAGTTTCTTTGGTGAGAAGGTTTTTAGTTGCCCCGCCACATCTACATATTTTATTAATTGTTTTTCTTCTTTATTCTCTTTTAAATTTATTGTTTTTACCATATTTCTTTAGTTTATTTTAATATCTGCAATTGTCTTTCAATATACAAGCCTATTTCATGCTCATCGTCCTTAATAGCTTGATGTTGTAACTCAAAAAGTGCATCCTTTCGCCCTTCTTCCCAACTCCATTCCATTAAACCTATACAATTTGGCGAATTAACCTTATACCTCATATTCTCAGGATAAGTCTCAATAAACTCTTTGAATCGTTTGATTATCTTTTCATTAGTCATTTTCATTTAATTGTAATAATTCTTCTTCTAAACATAGAATGCACGCTCTCGTTTCTCCTCTACAACCTTCTCGAGCACACTTACACATACTAAACGTATGCATGCCTTCTTTATTGTTCCAAGCAATCTCCCAAAGGATTACTTCTTTAGTTCTTTCTCGTTTTTTTGCCATTTTTTAATTGTTTGAAATATTGAGTATTCGGCTTTGATAACCTGAATATTCTAAAGTTAATCCTCTTATACATCTATTATTTTTAAATACAAGCATAAGGCTACCTTCTTCATCCATTATAACATCTGAAAGCTCACAACCTTCATATAATCTAAATATTTCTTTGGCTATTTCTGTTTTATATTTCATTTGTCATTTTTCATGTAATTGTCCTATTATGTCCGTTTGTGTCCTAATACCTTAAATCATCTCTAGTGTAAATCTTACCATGACACTCACACTCACAGCCACTAACTATGCATTTGAAACTACAAGCATCACAGAACTTACTCTTGAAACCCTTAGCAGTTACGCCTTTCTCATCATAATCTATGTTTTTCATTTTTCCAGTCTGCGATCATCGTACATGCAATGCCTGCAAATGTAGCAACCTAGCTCATCAACGAACATCAAATCACTATGGCAATACTTGCAATGCCTTCGCTTTTCCATGTGTCTCAATTCCATTTTCTTAACTCCTTAGCAGTCCCGAATCCCTGCAATTGTTTAACTCTGCGACCTGTAACTGTTATGCAATCACGTAAGAGTGCATAGTCAATAACTGCTCCGGACTTTTCTATGTCGTTAATCTCGAGCAAGAGCTTGAAAAAACTAGTCATAGAACATCACCTTAAATTTTTTTCGGTTCTCTTTAAACACTAAGTCGTCCCTAAAGTCTGCATATGAACCACCACAGTTAATCCTTAAACGCTCAGTAGTAATGTCATTATCAACGTCCTTAATATGTTGGCTTATCGTGAACGTGCTCTCACCTTGTGAATTAATGAGCCTATACTTGAGCATGAGTTCACGCCTTAGTTCTTCAAGTTCTCGAATCTTTGCGAGTGCGAGTTTGCGCAGAATCCGAGCTTTCTCTTGTTGGAGGTTCTGTTGAGCTAGCTCAACAGTTTCTTGTTTGGTTTTAAATTTAGTCACCATACTACTCATGTGAATGTGAACTTTATTATTATTAGTTACCATTTCATAATGGTGTCATATAACTTATTCTTCTTCTCGTCATCAGTAAGAGAATGGTCTCTTAAGATTGATAGAAGCGCGTACTTAAACTCGTATTTTTCTTTATCGGGCATCATTTGTTTCTGTATTTGAACCATTTTAAGGAGGGGTTCGCTTTCCTCGCTTCCGTAATATTATTAAAATATAATGTGAGCCAGTAATCTTTTGTCGGGCTAAAGGCGAGGATTTTCTGGAGAGTCATTTTGCATTTTTAAACCGATTGACTTTTTTCATGGCCATATAATCCCTGCTAGTTTTAGGAAATTTTAATATTAATAAATTACATAATCCAGCCAATACTAATAAATTGTTCCCAGCTTGACTTTTAATTAATATTTCTTTAATATAATCACTAAACGCTGACTCACGAACGAAATAATAATCGTATATCTGTTCTATTTCTAACAGGAGAGAGTTATTTTTGTTATACTTTGAAAAGTGAGCAAGTAAATCCTGTTTCATTGTTTAATTAAAACCCTCACACTATTTTTCTCCATCCATTCAACACTTGTTTTAAATCCAAATTGATTTAAAGTGCGAGTGAAATGCGTTTTTGAAGAATGTTTATAGCCAACATCAAGACAATAAGCTTTATACGCAAGATAAAACTCATTAGTTATGATGAAGGTGCGATCATTGTGTGAGTGTAATCTAATATTTAAACCTGCAAGATTAAACTTATCAATCCCCCCCAACTCATTGAAAATATAATCGTAAAATTCTTGGACAGAGTTGTAGGATGCTTTAATTAATTCTTTTTTTGCTTCATTTTCAATTGGTGAGTCTACGTCTTTGTAATTCACTTTAATAGTCTTTAAATAGTAGATGAATGAGTTTAGTTCTGTCTGGTAGTTGTCTAAAATGTCTGAGATTAGTTTACGACCATTACTTAACTTTTTACTTTTGAAAACACTATATCTTCTATCACCTGTTTCAATTTTCAGGGGTACTTGATTATTTGTTACAAATATCCATTGAGAATAGTTCCGAACATAAATAGTATCTTTAAACTTTCTATTGATGCTGAGGTATTCATCAGTAACATAATTTTTCAATTTATCGGGTACTAAGAATTTATTATCGTTATGTATCACTTCATTAGCCACGATTAACTGTTTGCCCATAATATAATCATTGTACTCTTTATTTATGTCACTCTGCCCTATTTCACAAAAATTATTCTCAAATAAAGGTTTCAAGACTAATTCACAAAATTTAGTTTTACCTGTGCCATGTTCACCTTGAAGAATAATAGATGTGGGTAATCTTCTTAGTGGGTTTTGTACTTGCCACGCCAGCCACTTGATGAAATAAGTGTATTCCTCTTCATTCCCTCCTACTAGATTATTAATTAATATTTTTATATTAATAAACTCATCATGCGCATATGTTTCATTAGATTTTAATAGTTTAGATTTTTTATAGGTATTGAATAATATTTTATTGTTTTCTTCAAAAGTAATATCATCAAAAGGCATATAGCCCAGATTATCAATTAAATTCACTTCTGCATCTTTCCAGTTATTAATTAATTTCAAAGGCCTTGCATTGCGCACAGGTAAATCCAAATGTTCTACTGCAAATTTAACAATATCGTGACCATGAGATATTAACTCCTGGTTAAGAATAGAAACTACTCTTTTTTCAGAATAGCAATTATAAGCCTTCCTACTAATATCATAAACAAGAAATTCGCTATCTTGTTTAGCTTCTCTGATCCTAAAGATCTTAAATCCAAATTCTTCTAAAAATCCCATTTGTCCGTTAAATATGGCCTAAGCGATAGATTTATAAAGAATAAAGACTAATATATATTATCCTTATTCTAACTCTTTAAGGAGGTTAAGCCCCTCCTCAATCTTTCATTTAAGAGCCTAATTATAACCTTGAATATTTATATTTATAAATATTTGCATACACTTCTTACAGTACTAGTTTGAAAGTGTATGTGTCGAATTTGGACAGTATGATATTGTATTTACACTTCTTACACTTCTTACACTTATATAATAATAATAATATATATATAGATAATATAGGGAAAACACACACATATGCACACACCAAGGTTAGGGATTGTAGTGTAAGAAGTGTAAGGATTCGCTATTTTCCCAAACATTTATATAGTAGTATGGCTCACTCATAACAGGCACAAAGCCTACATGTACAAAAATGGATAATAAAAAAAACACTTACACTTTACCGACAAAAGACGATTTAAGGAAAGTTCCTTCAAATGAAACGATTGAAAGCGCGGTTGTAAACGTAGAAGTTACTAGCTGGCTGGAGATTCTCGGAGCAGAGAAATTACTCGAAGAGCAACAGAAAGGGAATTTTGAGCAAGCAGAGAAACAGGTGGTTGTAGTTGTAAAGACCGATAGCAATGGTTTTCTCCGTGATGAGAAGTTCTATTTCTTTAACGATATTGCACCTACTAACCGATCCAAGTATGGGAAGTATGTGGAAAGGTATGGCGTGCCAGTAGTTGGCCAAAAAGTATTCGTGGACTTCGACAACGAAGGAAAATCCACTATTCTATTAGCAAAATGATTCAGAAAAGTAAACTAAAAGAACAAATTAATAAGCATGAGTGCTACATGGGCGAGGATTTACACACAGCCCTAGAAGTAGAAGTCAACAAGTTAATACTAAAAACAGTTATGCGCGCTAAGGCGAACAACAGAAAGACTGTGTACCCTCGCGACTTGTAGATACATTTATATAGATTAACACTTCTATTATAATTAACTCGGAGCGAGCTTGCGTTTTCTCCTTAATCACACAAACGCTATTTCTTTGCGAGGTTCATTTCCTCCAAATATCAATATCTCTTTTGTATATTTTCCTAAATTATATAAACCTTCATTGATACAATATTACTGACGAGTAAGTCGTTAACCGTCCCCTCCTGTTGTAACGTCAGTTGATGCAATCTTATGATTGCTCGGGATTGAGCGTAGATAGCTTCTGCGTTGTTACCTTAGTTTGTTAACGGTTCGTCACCTAAATTGATGTTTATCATGACGCAGCGACCCTGTTTCATGGTAAACAGACCTAGTTCTTCTCCATTCTTCGTA
>Ga0098052_1000598_pt1 | contig 22823 bp, 34 predicted proteins | sample 15_taG_FD_81591 | JGI IMG/M metagenome (GOLD analysis project Ga0098052, IMG submission 81591) | Marine viral communities from the Subarctic Pacific Ocean - 15_ETSP_OMZ_AT15312 metaG | ecosystem: Environmental > Aquatic > Marine > Oceanic | place: Pacific Ocean | collected 2015-01-18
ACTCCAGTCAGTGTCACATATATCGATTATGTTGCCTCCAAAATAGTTTGTTGCCTCCATATATCTGTGTCCGGTATAAGATGGGTTATACGATGTGCAGACGGTATCTGGCGGGCCGATATTTACGACCGAGGCCAAAAAGGTTTGAGGTCTTAGTCCGTCATACCAAAAGTTAAAGTCGATAACACTAGTAAAGTGACTAGTTGATTGTTCCTCCTCATCCGACACGAAGACAACAAGCAGGGGTACCTCCGGTCGTAGCCACGTTCGTGCATAAGCATCCGTTGAAATGTAGTTATACAGCGCGTCGAAGCCTTTCTCCCCGGTGTGGTATCGATCAATCGTTGCCAACATATCTATCGCATTTTGAGCAACGTCTCCGGGAGTGAGAGGAAAGTTTTGAGGTTGGGGGCGAATGGGGTCTGTACTAATCATTGAAAGCCTCCACCTTACATCTACAGGAAGAGCCCCAATCATCACAGTGATGCCGTCAATCAATTTGGCATCGTGTGAACCCATTGAACATGACCGATCAACAACCCAGAGAATATCTACGTCATCGAATATGCCAACCTGGGTGAAAGATTCAACCCAAATCTCCGGAATAACCTCTGTTTCTACTTCTACCTCAATGATAACTTCTTTTTCTATTGTGATTGTTTCTGTCACACCACCTATATAAAACTCTGAACCGCATGCAGTTAAAAGCAGCATTCCCACCATAATACAGATAATTAAAGATACAATCAGAAGAGATTCTTTAAAATCCGTCATGCTTGACCTCCTTAATCTGCCTCAAATTTGAGAGAAGCAATTTTTTATCTATCATTGCCGATGGCGCCAGGTATACAACATCTGGTACTAGTTCTGAGTTTGGCCAATTAGGACCAACCATTATAGATACCAAAACACCCAAAAATACTCCCTTTTTGCCGAATACTCCCGAGCCCGAAGATCCTCCCCATGCAAATGATTGCATTGCCAAGTCGCCACCAAAGCCCCTTCCAGCTAAGACACCTTCTAATGTTAGAAGGTTGTTCGCTCCTGGAAATCCAGAATAAACTGTTCTATCTCCTACTCTATATTTCGAAGGAAAGATAAGAGGCGCCGCCGATCGACTTTCCAGATCTGGTACTACGAAGATTGCAATATCCGCTACGCTATCATAATATACGAGAGTGCCTATTACTTTTTCTTGTGGCGAAATAATAACAGCCTCAGAAACAAAAATCTCACCGTGATTCGTCATGAATAGGTGAGCCGCTGTGATTATAATGTGATGTTTTTTAAATTTAAATAGTGTTCCGCTTCCTCTTGCCGTTCCTTCTCCTAGTTTATCCCTAACTTTGACTTTCACCGCCGAGTTTCTGGAAAGATCTCTTACCTCCGGAGAAAATAACCCAACATCATACGATTCAAAGTCAGCGTTATCAACTAATGGCATCGATTCCAGATCGGATGCGGTGCAAGAGAGGGTCGCGAGTAGCGCGATAAAGAGTGCCTTAAGTTTGTTCATGCATATAGTTCCCCCATTAGTAAGTATGGGGAAAGTACCTAAACTTACTAATTTATTTTCTTTCTGGAAGATTTTCAATTTCTTCTTCATCGAAAATGCCTGTTTCTCGGGGTTTTTGCACCATTTCCTCTTGCTTCTTGTGTTTGAGACATGCTCCAATAAAAATAAAAAACATCAATCCCACGGCAATAAAGCGGCTCATTCTTTTACCTCCAACACTTCTAGAATTACATCATAGTGCCTGCTCGGGATGATTGATCCTTTTAAATATCTAATGCTTTCAAGGCTTGCCCACAAATATGACTTGTGTTCTGTAAGTTCTCTGGGTCTAAAGAGTTTGCCACTCCAAATAGTTGTTTTATAATAATTTGTTCTGTTAACTTTCCTTATGTGTGTTAGATCTTCTTTTCTTAAATCTAAATTGGTCTCTTCTTTAACTTCGCGAATCGCACCGGTCATCAGGCTTTCCCCGACCAAGGTGTGTCCGCCAGGAATATCCAGCGTAAAGGGGTCTTTACTATCAATGCCTCTTAATAAAAGCAAGACTTGCTTATCTTCATCAACTACAACGACTTTTGTTATCTGGTCGGTGTCCTGAGCCACTAGGATATCCTCTCCGGCTTAGATAATATCCTAACAATTTTAGTACCCGGTACGTCATGACTTCGAATATAAGGAAGTAGCACCTTTTTAATATAATTGGATGGTCCAGTCGACTCTTTCTTCGGATGAAACTTGAACTTACATCGACTGTTGTATGACTTGCTATCTCTTCCATAGGTCGAGCCAATAACAGAAACAACAGTAACGCCCGGTATTGCCCTGAGCGCCTGCATTGTTTCTTCAACTCCATATTCAGCTTCAATTTTTAAGACTATCTCAATTTGAAATAACCTAATCTTATACTTTTCTTCTCTTAAAATTTGCAACTCGGTGTCGATGACTTGATCTAAGTTCTCCATACCTATAACTAGTCCCTCATTTCCAAAATAGTTGAATCAATACGATGGTAAATGATAAGAAAATACAAGTTAATGTTTTCGGCTCGAACATGTTTTCACCGAAGTAATGATAGGTAAGCACGGGGAAGACTAGATAGGACAATCCAAAGCCTAGCAGGCGGGGGCCCCAAACTTCACCCATCTCCTGGACTGCGAACCTCATTCCATAGAAGAAGAAATAGGCGGTCGGTATCGCGAAGATGAGCGGGAGATATCGGATATTATCCTTGCACCAATCCCAAATGAATTGAGAGTAAGTACCGTACCAAGCTACAATATGCCCCATCGTAATTAGGAAACAGGCTAAATAAAGTTTATTGCTCACACAGTACCTCTTGTATTCTTAAAGAGTTTCTCAATCCTTCTTTGGTGCTTCCGATACCCACTTCGCATAATTTATAAGAGCTTTTCTATAGCTTTGTATCCAGCTATCCACATCGTAATATAAGTTAAGCTCAATAAGTAGCTCGCGACCTCTTTCCCAAGCCATAACCTCTTCTCTAAGAGTTTCCAGCCTCCCAATTTGGGTGGAAGAATCTTGGTCTGGGAACATAAAACTATAGTTTTCGTCTGTTCTCAACAGGACATGTCCAGCTTCGTGAGCCAAGATATTGACCTGCTCTTCTAGGGAATGATTTGAATTGATAGTTATGACTTCTTGACTACCATCACTAGCAAACCAATACTCGTCTTCACCATCAGGATCAAAATCAGCACAGACATCAAACTTGTCTAAAAATATTTCTAGATTATTAAGTGTGTCGTCTAGCCAACGAGCGTTGATACCTTCAGCCATAGTAAGCTATCCCTTTAGCAAGGTTTTCTGTAAAAACAATTTGTCTCTGACCTCTGATGGGGCTCCGACGACAACTACTTCCTGCCCATAGGTGCCCTTGTTGACTGTGACCGTACTAAACGAAACGTGCTCACTAATGCCCTCGGGCAGTCCACCTTCTGATAATATCTGCTTTGTTTCGGGACTGTCGTAAATAGAAACAACGTGCTCTGGATTTAAATACACTGTTCGCATGCGATGTCTCCCATTTAGTGTTCCCAGTCTGTCATCAAAAATTTCAATTAATTCAATTACCATCATCTCTCCATTAAAAAGGTTTGTTCTGTTGAGGAGTAATGAACTTCATTACCTCCGAATAATTTAACATAATAAGAGTCCCTTGCATAATGCAGGACATCTAAAATAATATATTTGTTTGGCTTTTTGGTTTTCTTCTTGGTGAGAATGTGCCTTCCACCATCTTTATCCTCCAGGAATTCATAAAGCTGAGAGCCTTGCGGAAGATAAGCAATGTCTCCTGCATTATTTTTCGTTATCTTCAACTAGTTGTTCTCCTTCTTGTTCAGCATTGCCTAGCTTAACATTAAGAAACCCAGATAAAATTCCAGAACACTCCTCAAGACGAATATCTTGTATTGCCATCTCTTGCCTGATTTCATCAATAACCTGTAGCATCGCATAAATATCTGGATCTGTCTCGGGGTCTCCGGAATGCATCAACATGCGGAATTTCATAAACTTATCTGCAACATGATTCATTTTAATGTTTGTTTCGTTTAGCAAGTCTAAGACTTTGCTTGGTACATTCTCCAAATCTACTGAGTATGATAAATTAACTCTCAAAACACATCTCCCTATTCAAAAATAAATCGCCAAGCTGTGGCGCTTGCTAAGGCGACAAGTGCGGTAACAACGATCCACATAATTCGAGAATTTGTTTCCTTCCACTGCTCTAGAGCCTTGAGCCTAGCATACAAGCCTTGATCTGGATTGTAAATGGCAGACTTGATGTCGCTTATGTTGTCGGCCATCTCTTCTTGCTTTTCTCTAACAACGTCGATGCCATCAGCCATCCTGTCTAGTTTTCCACTAATTTCTATAATCTTCATTCCTTCTTCCATTGGCATAGTTTACTTTCCTCCATGAGATAAGTAGTCTCAACCTTCGACAACAGCAAAATTTGTTGTCACTAGTGTTCCGGCGACTGAGGCTGCATTTTGTATTGCAGATCGAGTTACCTTAGTTGGATCTACGACGCCCGCCTCAGACAAGTCAGCTACTTCTCCGGTTGCAAAATTAATACCCGTGCTGCCAGTGGTACCAGAAACCTGCGACACAACTAAATCAGGAGACATGCCGGCATTAATTGCCATCTGTCTCAATGGTTCTTGTAATGCTTCCTTGATGATAGACACTCCTACGACTTGAGTTTCGTTGTCTGTTTCAACCTCCAGCGTTTGAGATAGGCGGAACAGGGCGATGCCCCCTCCAGTAACAATCCCTTCCGACTGTGCTGAACGAATTGCTTCGAGGGCATCTTCAATGCGGTGCTTCTTCTCTGTCATTTCTACTTCTGTTGCAGCGCCAACTCTGATGATGGCAATTCCAGATGCTAGTCTTGCGATGCGCCCCTGGATTGTGTTGCATGATTGAAGGTTCTCTTCCTGGCGGAGTTCTTCCTTAAGTTGTTCGATACGATTATCAATTTCAACAGCGTCTCCGCTGCCGTCCACAATTGTAGTTTGATACTTCGTGATGTCAATCTTTGCGCAGCTTCCAAGATCTGTAAGCTTCGTATCTCTCAGTCTTTTCTGGTTTGAGCGGCTGATAAATGTGGCGCCTGTTGATAGGGCGAGATCTTCAAGTACTGCTCTACGTTCTTCTCCATATGATGGAGCCTTGATAGCTGCAATCTTTAGGGTGCCTCGCATACAATTCATGATAAGTGCGGCTAGTGCCTGCCCTTCGACTTCAGAAGCCACGATGATCAGCGGTCTAGCTTCCCTGGCTCCCAGTTCTAAAATTGGCATGAGTTCTTGTACGGTGTCTATCTTCTCATCTGTAATGAGTAGCAGTGGGTTCTCGTATGTAACCGCTCGTCTGCGCTCGTCTGTGATAAACGCACTTGCAGCGAAGCCTGCGCTCATCCTGAACCCTTCTACCAAATCAAGAGAAGTTTCAAATCCTCGTGCTTCCTGGACGTTAACTGCTCCATCCTTGCCAGCGCAGTCGATCGCCTTGGCAACTAGTTTTCCCACCTTCTTGTCTCCGTTGGCAGAAATGATAGCGACATGTTCAATGTCTTCAAGACTACGAATCGGTGTTGAGTCCGTTTCTAGCTGAGTAGTGATGGCTACGACGGCTTTGTCAATCCCTCGCTTGATTTCAATCGGTGCGTGTCCAGCGGTGATATACCTCTGAGCCTTGTTGAGAATTGCACGGGTAAGAACTGTTGCCGTAGTTGTGCCATCGCCTGCATCTAAGTTTGTTTGTGAAGATGCCTGCTTAACTAGCTGGGCTCCAGCATTTTGAATTGGGTCTTCCAAGTCAATGAACTTGGCGACGGTAACTCCATCCTTAGTTACGATTGGCATATATCCTTCTCGTTGCAAGATAACATTTCTGCCTCTTGGCCCAAGTGTGGATGCCACGTTGTCTGCTAGAATGTTGACGCCTTCTAGAATAGCGTTCGACAATTCAATGCCGGAAGAAAAGTGTTTTGTCATGTAAGCCTCTTATTGTATTATAATATAACCACGTTTGGGGTATTTGTCAAGTATTATTATTCAGTACTTTCAGCTTCTTTCGTAAGCGTATCAACAATCGTGTTGCCGTTGGTGATCGCCTCTTTAGCATAGCCCGCTGCATGGTCTCTGCGCTTAGAACTGAAGTACTTCCCGATGTTCTCACTGAAGCCCTTTGTTGTCTCCAGCAGTGTCATCACGGTACCTTCCATTTTCTCAATATAAATGTCGGCGCATTTATTGATGTTCTCTTCCGACAGATTGAGGATGCCATAAAACTGTACAGTGGCTAACTTTCTCATGTTAGTCATTTCAGTTCTGGTGATCGACCACTGACTACCACCGTCATTACTTGCCTCGGACAGAAGTCTCTCCTCTTCCATCAGCTTTTTCTCTCGCTCATGGAACGCACCGAAGTAAGATTCTGAAACCTGCTGTGCAGCAGTATAGGCTTTATCATAGGCGCTTTTCAGTCCCTTCACCGTCTTCTCATCAGTAATTTTCGGGTACTTCGCTAGCCATGCCTCAAAGCTACCTTTTCCGGTTACGGCGTCGGACTCTGCTTGTTCTGCGGCTTCAAGCCCCACACCTTGCACGCGGGCTGCTCTATCAAACTTGTCTCTCTTCTTTTGGGGGTCGGCGGTGGGACCAGCGGTTTCGTCGAAGTTCCCCTCCGCGTCAAGGTTCCTGTAGAACATGCCTCTGCCTTTCGTGTACCCCGGTGTTTGTTGAAGGATCTGAAACATCTGTAGCTTCCACTCAGGGGAGTCTTGCCAAGATTTAATATGTCCTGCCAGAGTCGGACCCATTTTGCCTAGAAGATTTTTCTCGTTATTGGATTCGCCCATGATATTAATGAAGTTGTTACGATCAATAATAAAATCCCAGATCGCCAACTCAGAAATATTATCGTTCTCGCTATTCTTTCGCGCAATGAGATATTTAATCTGCGGAACTCCAGAGCCTCCACGAATAAACAGATAATCTACAAGGTTAGTAAAACTCCCGTGGATACCCGTGTCTGGGCTGAGTAGTTTCAAACTAACCGGCTCGTCATCACCGGTCACAAAGTCCTCAATGGGTAGCGTGCCGCCGACGCGACCAGCAATCTGCTTGCCGCCCGTGACTGCTGCCATAAACCCCTCAAAGACAAAGCCGGCTGAAGATTCACTATAATCATTGAGGCAGGCTTGAAGTGACTCGACAATCTGCATCATGTTTAGTACCGCATTGAATCTGCCGCCGCGAGCCTTCTTGACTGCTTCGCCTGGATCGATGAAGGAGTTAATGTGTAGGATCCGCGACTTGATATCTGGCTGTCTTGTAATCGAGGAAAAGATCCTCTCTATGTCTTGTCGCGATTGGCTCTTAGGATCTCCCCAAGCCTCATTGGGAGCCAAGCTGGGGATATCAATCTTATAACTAAAGCGTCCGCCTTTCTTTCTTTCATTCATCTGTTGCTGTGTTGTGGGGCAAGCTTGCGTCTCGCCTACAATTTCTTCTGTCAGGCTCAGGATCTGTTCCCACAAATCTTGGCTAGTGCCTGTATTGTAATGTTTATTAATTAATTCGTCTAAGTCCATTATATTAAATCCTTTTCTTCTAGTAATGTATATGTGAAGCTGTTTCCAAATAGTTGCTCTCCTTTCCTGCATATTGCAAGAAAGCTTTTTATCTCTGTGGCGTTTTTAAATACCTGACAACCGGCAGACCATCTATCTACTTTATATGTCTCGCCTTTACTTTTGGCCTGATGGATATTCACGCCGAAATATCCCTCATCTATGTTCCTCGGGTCCATGTTTAACGTACCATCTTTATTTCTATCGCGGTAGACCTTTACTTTGCCGCCCCATTGTACCAGCGCTGGATTTCCTTTGTGATCGCCAAGCTGATATACTGATCGATATTGTCCAGGTACCAAAATAGCAGTACCCTTTACGTTGCTTGGGTTGCGCAGGTGATGAAGTCCAGGATCTGTTGTTGCCTGACATGTTAACACTTCCCAATCCAAAACCTTGTTTCTATAAATTGCCAAAATTGTATCATCAAACTTATTTGCTCGGTGGTTCTTAGATCTTATGCCAATAAGATTAACATTAAAGGGGCGCGCCGAATCAAAAAAAGCATAACCTAGTTTAGTCATCGACTTCTCTACTTGTTCTTTAATAAGGCGGGCATGTAATCCCTTTATAGTTGGCATCTCTTTATGTCTCCGAGTATTACTTTATATAATTAGGTCGGCAATGCCAAATTTAACAGCTTCTTCTGAGGATAAATAAACATTTACATTTCTGCCCATCATTCTCTTAAGCTGTCTCTGGGAAAGTTTAGATTCTGCTACTAAAGACTCAATAAATTGTTTTTGAATACTTTTTATCTCCGACATGTCGCTTTGAAGAGAGTTGACTGTACCCAGGTTTTCTCCTGCGATGCTATGAATCATAACACGAGTATTCTTGGCGATAGTCCTGGTGCCTTTCTTGCCCGCTGCTAACATAAGCACTCCGCCCGACATTACCCTACCTAGAGCGTGTGTCCTTACATCATAGCCATCAGCTACCATAATCCTAATAGTATCATAAATGGCGAACATATTATAGGCACAGCCGCCTGGGGTGCAAATATAAATGTTTATAATTGAGCCCTTCGACAGTGTTTCCTTTACTGATAACAGTGCCGGCAATAAATCGGCAGTACTGTCATCGTCTATCTCTCCGTGGAAGAGTAGTGAGAGCCCCTCCGGCTCAATTTCGCTATCCATCATTCATTTCCCCCTTTAATAAATACGAATTCTCATTTAAGTATTTCATAGCAGTACTCCAATCATCGTAGTTGGCTAAACCAACCAAATTGGTTGGATAACTGTCCAAGAGGCGGCTCACTGATATCTTTTTCCACTTCTCAATGGTAAAATCATCTTCATTAATAGTTATCTTTACAGCGTTGGGGTCGTAATCAAATTGCTGCATAATCTTTTGCTTTGCTGTTTTCATAAATGCCGCGTCTTCTAGCGAAAGCGCTAGCATGTGAAGGCACTCCATTTCTACTTGTCTAAACAATAGGATGCCGGCGCCCACACCAAGTATCCTGTAGAAGACCGCGTAAACAAATGCGCCGGCCAACAAACCAGATAAAAAGATTAATAACTCATTCATTATTTCTCCAACTGTAAAACAAAAACTGCGCCATCCAAACTAAGTGAATGGCACAGTCTTCTCAAAAGAACAAAGTGGGCGTATTTATTTTGTTTTCTTGCGTTCATTAAGCATCTCTTGCAAACGAGTAAAAACTTTATTTGTAACTTCTTGAACTAAAATTCCGTCATCGATAATCTGTACAGACTCTGAGGTGACACCTCTGTCTGCGCTGCGATCACCGGTATGTGCAGTGGTTTCGTGTTGTCCGCGACCATGTGATTCTTCTATGTCGTCTTCTTCGAGAACCTCTTCATCGCCTTCGGCTAGAGGCAATTCATCATCAACGTTATCGTCACAACCTTCTTCTACAACTGTCTCGTCTTCGTTAAGCATTTGTGAAACAATCTCGCGAATGCGTGCTTCCAGAGCCAGATCTTCTTCTGATTCTTCGGCAGGCAACTCGTCATCCATTGCCATTTCATCTTCGGCAGGCAACTCGTCATCCATTGCCATTTCATCTTCGGCAGGCAACTCGTCATCCATTGCCATTTCATCGCCACCTTCGACATCTAGATCAACGGCTACGCCGTGTTCATCAGCCACATCGGCAATTGCGTCGACGACAGCAGTAGTCATATCCTTGACTGCGCCCTCAACACCACCTTCTGCTGCGGGCTCCATTTCATCGCCTAGCTCATCTTCAGCGGGTAGCTCGTCATCCATTGCCATTTCATCTTCGGCAGGCAACTCGTCGCCAAGCTCGTCGCCGGCGGGTGCTAGATCCTCTTCCTCTTCTTCGTAGATTGATCCTACGAATGCCTGTGCTGCGTTTTCATTAATTGCTGCCAACTTCATGAAACGTGTAATTGTATTCTCGTTTAGTAAATTCTTTTTGCCCATTTTAACATAATCTCCTTTGTTCTTTTGTTTTTTGATTTTGCCAAGCAATTGGTGCGTTTAACACGCCTTCTCAATATATAAATAGTCTAGCAAATATGAAAAACCCCTTTTTTAAAAATCTGGATTGTCTTTCTCGATAATGTCGTAAATATTCTGGATTTCGTCCTCATTTAACGCCATTTCGTCTCTAACTTGTTTTCCCTCATTCCTAAGCTTTGAAAGTTTGTTCATTCTATGGTTGCTTTGTAACTCGTGTTTCCTCACATATTTGTCAAGGTACTTAATAAGTAGGTCGTCATCATTATAAAGCCCTTCTAGTAATGCAACAAAGAGCTTGCTCCGAGTTGGAATTCCGAGTTTCTTTATTATTAGATGAATTTGAACTAACTTTTCGTCTTCTATTTCCACCCCAACCCTCACTTTATTGTCTGCCCAGGATATGCGTGCCGCTCTCTGCCTGACCGCCGCTTGTTTGTCTGACAAATTGAGATCTTGCCGAGAACTGCTCAAGATCAAAAGCTCCGGAATATGATAATCCTGATTTAATGCCGACAACTAGCTCGTCTAGGACGGCGGATACTGGTCCTCGGAAGGGTACTGTAGCAGAGATGCCCTCAATTGAGTTGTGAGTGCCTTTCCAGGCATTCTGGGCTTCCTTACTTGCCATACCCCTGTAGGTCTTTACCTTCCCCCTATCGGTCATTATGACCTCTCCTGGGGATTCAATCGTTCCTGCGAAAAGCGAGCCAACCATAACATAATCTGCGCCTGCTGCTAAAGCTTTACAAATATCTCCAGAGTTGCGGATTCCTCCATCGGCAATAATATAGGCTTGTCCACTATGCTGGGAAGAGGCGCAATCGAGAACCGACTGAAGCACGGGCATGCCGTGACCAGTTTGGATGCGAGTTGAACAAATGGATCCTGAGCCTACTCCGACTCTGACGCTATTTGCTCCCCACTCTACTAAATCCTCAAAGCCTTCCTTGGTCGCGACGTTGCCGGCAATTATGTGGATATCTCTGCCAAAACGGGATCTAAGCTGCTTTAGGGTGTCTCTCATCATCGTGTGATGTCCATGAGCAACGTCAATACAGACATACTTCACTCCCATTGAAACTAACTTGCTGGCGCGCTCGATAGCATCGCCGTTCATCCCAACAGCAACTGCGATATGATCAAGCGGGCTCTCTAAGCCTGCTCGTCCTGTGTAAAACAGATACTCCTTAAGCATTAAAACTTGTTCGTGAATAGTATTATAGCGATGCAGTACCGACATACCTCCGTAAAGGGCGATGGCTGATGCCATGACTGAACCAGTTACTGTGTCCATCGGAGAAGCAATAATAGGAACACTCAAAATAGATTTCCCAAATCGTGATGCTAGGGTAATCTCCTTGCGACTATTAATTTTTGAAGCTTGCGGTACCAGCAGGACATCATCATAGGAAAGTGTTTCTCTGAACTTGTCGATCATCTTACTTTTCCTTCAGAAGTCATGGCGCAAATCTCAGGTTGTTTTGCTTCTCCGAATACAACTACCGCAGAGGGGAAGGGGCATGCGTGCTTGGCACCGGAGAACTTGAGCCTTCCTTTAACAAAGTATATTCTGCTGGCCCTCATACAATACTCATGCCAATACTTTGTGTCTGTTCTTGCTGGAATTAAACATACAACCTTTGTATTTGTTTTGCAACTCTCTTCATATGCTTTTTGAATCCATCTTTTGATCTCTCGACCATATGGAGGATTCATGAAGACAGTGTGACCCTCCCAGTCTTGTTCTAATCCGTTGTCGGATTCAGTGTAATACTTCTGGCATTTTGCCGTAAGAAGTGAAGCGCAGGGGTCTAGTGTGAATCCGTGTGTCTCATCAAGTGCATCATAGAAGTCCTGAGGCGTTTCCCAATCATCCTTCTCGGAACTAAACCCAACGGCTCCAGATTCCTGACTCCATAAACTAGCTGGCATCGACATACTCCTTGACTACTTTTTGTGCTGTTTCCCAGCAGGTTGGGCAATAAAGCCTTACTTTCTTTTCTTCTTGTCTAACTGTTACAAACCAGGAGGTGACCATCTTTCGATCCTTCTTGTCGAAGGGAGAGTCGCAAGCGGTACACTCATCTGGTAGCTTATCAAACATGCCCATCTTCTCAGCCAAATCTTCGTTGCCTGATTTTCTCTCTTGGGCTGCTGCTGTTCGTCTTTGTTTTCTATTCATGATAATAATATAACATATTCTGAGGATTTGTCAAGGGATTAATTTAAATATACTGGGGCGGGTGGACTCGAACCACCAACTTCCGCATTAACAGTGCGGCGTTCTGCCAATTGAACATACACCCCAATAGATAGTGGCAGGCTCACCAGGACTCGAACCTGGAATAGAAGATTAGAAGTCTACTGTGATATCCTTTTCACCATGAACCCTTAAGATGTCTTATGACTGAACAACTCGGAGTTGCGGTACTCCATTATCTTCTGATAATATCATATGATCTCCGAACTTAACCTCAACGCGCTTAATTCCAAGACCACAATACCTATTTTCTAGCCATGCAGTCGCAGTCGTCCAGTCTTTGGCTTTCCGTATTTTCTGAAATTCTTTCGAGGATAGGATCTCAATCATTACAGAGCCGTCTGAGAAAACAACATACATGTTTAACTGCCCATCTTCTGGAAGAATTCTACGTTTAATATTTGCTACAATTCTTCTCAGGAGCCCCGGCATACGCATGTCGCTACCATTTAGTGGGACAGTTAAAGGGGTCGGCAAAAGAAACAACCGACTCAAAAGGATCAACTTCTGATGATGTCCGATCTCGAACATTGGTCTCTGGCTTTGTATCAGTTGAGCCAAGGGCTCCCTCACCTCGGGCGCTAGTTTGCTTATTAAGCGCTGATAGGAAAGAGTCTTCCGTCTCTTCTAATCCAAAATGTACCACCGGGATCAGTACTGCTTGTGCAATTTTAGAACCAGTTTCAACTAGTTGGGTTGCGGTACCAATATTGTGAAGATTAACAAACACCTCGCCATCATAGCCAGGATCGACTACGCAGGCCCCAACCACCAGACTTCGCTTTGAAGCATTGCCTGATCGATTCTTGACCTCAAGCATGTACCCTTCTGGAATTGCAAATCGCAAGCCAGTCTGTAGCAGTACTGATTGTCCGGGCTCAATCGTAACAGACTCACTGTCATCCGGATTGAACGGTAGGTCTAGCCCTGCATCTGTTTGGTTAGCGCGGGTTGGCAATACCCCTCCGCGAGTTCTCGTATATTTAATGTACATTTATTGTGCCTCCTACGGCGTATTGATTATTAGATTAAGTGAGGTTATCAGCGCTGGAGTTAGTTGCTCTAGTGAGGATAATTCATCCGTATGAACTGGCAAGTTAACTCCCTTAGCTCGCATTTTATTAACGATGCCCTGGAGCAATATGCGATTGCTGGTCGCATAAGAAACCCCCAACGTGTTAAACATATCTTCAACGGTTACAGAATTAACCCAGGTTGTTACAAGTGTTTCGTAAGTTACAAGAGAGCCAATAAAGACTGACACTAGCGGCTCCTTAGTGTTTTGTAGATCTCGTTAAACTCTGAGAGTTCAAAGTTATCATCTTTAAGTAAGCGATAGGCTTTCACGGTCATAGAAATTTCTTCCTTTGTTAGCCAGTCAGCGTCAAGAAACTCCTTCTTGAGTTCTCGCTTCTGTTCCTTGTAGGGCTCCATAGCGTCTTCAAGCTCTCGCAATGATCGAATATATTCAACCATCTTCTGTTCTTTTTCTGATTGAGCACTTTGCTCGATTACAATTTCATTATCAAAATCAACAATATTGTTCATTTTTATTCTCCTATTCTAGATCGATGTCTAGTGTTACTGTCATTTTAAGTGCTGGTACCCGAATCTGATTAGCCAGGTTATGTTTCTTTGCCTCTTCGGGCTCCAAGAACCAATCAGCGTGTCCCTTCTTGTGTGTGATCTTTAGAAAGTGATCGTCCTTCTTCCCACAGTTGCGAGCCATCATAGTATAAATCTTCTTATTTAGTCTATCTGCCTCTTCTGCGCTTGCTTTAATATCCTCGACCTTTCCAAGCGCTCCACCGGCAACATCATGAATCATAATGGTTGCGTTGGGATCCATAAAGCGAAGTCCTTCTTCACCGAATGTAAAGAGAACGGCACCACAGGACATAGCCTTGCCTTCGATGATAGTGGCAACTGGTAGTTCTGAATGTTTGATCGCGGAGACCATAGATAGGAGAGAATATACTTGCCCTCCATATGAGTCGATTACGATTGGGATGACTTTCTGTCCAGTGTTGTGGGCATAAGCCATTTCAGCATGAAACTTTTCTGCTGCTTCATCATCAAACTTGTTGACCCTGATGATAACGGGGTCTTTACGAAGATCGACTTTTTCTACCATTTTTGGTACGTCTGATTTCCAGAGCATTAACTCTCCTGTTGTTTATTGTGTATATAATATAACATGTTGGCTGGGTTTGTCAAGGAAATAATTCATTTTTTGTTACTCTCCAGGCGCCTTCAGAACCAAAGTTTGGTGAACTATTAAGCAAGTATCCCCTTCTCTGGCACACCTCCTTGAGAAGACTGGTCTTTTGAGGCTGGTTGTCGGATCCGATAATCACTAGTGCCTTCAGGTGCCTGCCCTCTCCCAGTTCATGTAGAAACTTCTCGATTAACTCTTCACACTTTTCAACAGGAATTTTTTCCAAGATAAGTCTTGGCCAACCGAACATACCGTGACCAATCATCACCTATAAGCTCTCCGGTGAATATGAATGATAAACTGTAATGTTGGACGGTAGCTCGCGGAATAGGAAATTAATGAAGTCATCTTCTTTATCAAATTCCGCAATCGTGTTGTTTGCAAGAGTCGCCTTCCAAATTCCAACTTCCCTAAGAATATCAAATTTGTTTAAAACAAGATGAGTAACGCCGTTGACCTCCATGGAATGGAGTAACTTGGGAACGTTAAGCCAATTACATTTTCGTACTCGTCCGGTTGTTGCTCCAAACTCTTTTCCCACTTCTTGTACCTTGTGAAGATCGTCGTCGTTGGGTTGGAATTCTAGGGTTCCAACGTAAGTATCGTAGACTTTTGCGACTCCCCACACATGGCGAACACACTGTGGAGCAAATCCCGCTAGTAGGGCGCCTGCTGTACTGCAATGAGAGGATGTGACAAAGGGATAGTCGCCGTGGTCAATGTCTAAATTGAAACCTTGGGCGCCCTCCATGAGAATCTTTGATTGCTTGCCGGATTTATAAAACTCATCATGAATGTTGATCAAAAAAGATTGAAGAATCTTGTAATCTTTTGCCCGTCTACCTGTTCTCGCGTACTTATCGCGGTAGGCGGGACCATTACCTGATTTTGTGGTGCCGATGTGTGTATCCTTACTATCCTCTTCGATGTGGTATTCGGTTACAATGTGTGCGTTCTCTGCAATAGAGACTGATGAAGTGTCAATTCCATGAGAGCGCAACATTCTGATTTCTTCGAAGAACTTGCGGATGTTAATAACACAACCCGAACCAATGATAGATGGAATTCCGTAGAATACGCCGGCAGGGATGAGGTGTGTTACTATTTTCACGCCGTTGTGGTACACTGTATGACCGGCATTGCCACCTCCGTTAAAGCGCATGCAATGTGTGTACTCCCCTTCCTCAAGGAGTGCCTTTGTTACTTTGCCCTTGCCTTCGTCACCCCACGATAAGCCTAGCACCACGTCAATTATAATGTTTGAACTCATTTAATCCTCTTTGTTTTGAAATATTTGTTAAAATCTGTTATTCTCATATAGTATTTTGCGCCTCGATGTCTGAACATTAAAGTGTTAAGGGAAAAATTTTGGTGCGAAATTTCTACGCGCTGCCCCGTGCCGAGCCCCATTTCTAAGAAACGAACGGGAACTTCCCCTGACATATCTATTATAACCAATTGTACTGGTGTTGTCAAGGGATTATCTTATTTTTCTTAATATTTGGATCATTGACCCTGGATCGAAAAGACGAACCTTATCGCAGCGGATCCAAACATCCTGCTGGACCTGGACTCTCTCGTAAAGTTCATTGTCTTGCCACCCTACAGTGACATATCTCCATCCGTCATCTCCAACCTTCTCGCCGGTAGCAATACCGAACCTAATGTTGTCTCCTCCCCAGATCTGGTATACTGGGCTATCAACATATGTTGTTTTACTCAATTTGTTTCTCCTAACATAGTAATCTAAAATTCCTTTTAATACTTCTAGTGGAAAATCCCCACTTGTGATTAAACTCTAGTTTTGCCATATATGGACGATTGATATCAATTCTGTCATTGTCACGGATTCCCCAACAACGAATCTTCGTCATGATATTGTTATCATCTAAGACATCTAGGATCCAATAGCTGGCCCCATTCTTTGTCTTCTTCTCATATATCTTTCTCGGGATAAACCAGCACACCTCGTCAACATCTGAGTCGTAATCAGATATCGCTGGAATAATATTATCCTTAATGCCCGAATAGATTTCGTCTCTCATGACCCTGTTGAACGGGAAAACACCCGTAAGCTCAATCTGATATTGAATCCTTTCCATCTCCGAGAAGTCTCCCTCTGGCTTGTAAAGCTCGATGTTTTCAATGAGATGCTTTGGTTTTCGTGGGCGGTCAAGAACGCATGCGCTCCAAAAGTGTTTAGCGCCACTGAACCTGCCGTCCTTTTGCCAGATATTATCTAGCGCTCCTGCTCTACACAATACGTCTAACGCCTTCTTGTTAAGTTTGGAGTACACAATGTTCTCATTGAACAGCAAATCATCGACGCTGATCAGGGGGCGATTATCGAGAATCTGCTGTACTGCCGACTCTCCAAATCCCTTAAGCGAAGTCATCGGCTGAATCAAGATTGTCGGGTCATCAGCATCGATCTCCCACACCCTACCTGACTTATTAATATCGATTGGGCGGATCTCAAACCCCAAAGACTTTACAATATTAATTGCTTTCTCTTTTCTAGTCTCCGGTTCTTTGTCAAGGAATGCTGCGCACCACTCGGATGGATAATAGTTGAGAAGCCAAGCGCACTGGAAAGAAAGAATTGAATATGAGACAGCATGAGACTTGTTGAATCCATATCCCGAGAAGAACTCAAACTTTTGCCAGAGCGATTCTCCGGTTGTTTTCTTAAGCCCCTTTTCGAGGCACCCTTGTATAAACTTGTTACGCAAGCGACTCTTGACGGCTTCCTCTTTGCCTGTACCCTTCTTTGTTAGTACCTTCCTAAGCAAGTTGCCCTCGTCAATTGTGATATCCTTGCCAAGCTGGTGTGCAAGAAGGGCTATCTGCTCTTGGAAGATTAAAAACCCATAAGTTTCTTGCGTAACCTCCTGATGAATATCGTTAGCGTATTTAACATATTGCGGTGACTCTTTAGCCTCGATATAATCATCATCGACGTTCGCTGCCAATGGCCCAGGACGATAAATACTAGTGACTGCGGATACATCGATGATGCTTTTTGGATTCGCTAGTTGACAAAAGTTTTGTGCTCCCGTTTCCGTAAACTGAAATACTCCTGCCCATTTTCCCTGATGGAAGATATTCTCGTAAACCTCCTGGTTGTCCAGATCTATAACATCCGGATGCAGGTATTTGTTATAATAGTTTCCGATGTCCTCAAATGATGGGCTTTCAATGTTCTTGTGGCGTTTAAGAATGTGATATATTGCACCCTCGATCATTCGTAGGGTTGATAAGCCAAGGATATCAAACTTGATAAATCCCATTGGCTCTAAATGTCGGACATTTTGTCCTTCGCTCCACGGAGTTTGTGTCACTCCGCCAGAGTTGATGAGGGGCATGTGCTTATTCAAGTCATCTGCGATAAGAACTCCTCCTGCATGCCTGGAGCAAGAGCGTACCTGTCCATGCAGCCTATTGATATGTTCGGCTACATGTGGATATTGCTCTAAGAACCCTCGGAGTGTTGGAGAGAACTCCATTAGCTCATCAAAGGTAGGAACATAAATCCCCGCTTTAATCCCATTCTTTGCCTTTGCGGCAGGAAGGGCTTCTCTTTCCATTACTGAAGTTACTGCATTGACTTCAACGAAAGGTATGTTGTAGAACTTTGAAATATCCTTGACTAGTGAGCGAAGCTGCAAAGTGTTCCAGTTAGAGATAGGGACAACTGAATTCTTCCCCCACTTCTCAATCATGCGATCTTTAATCTCCATCGGATCAGCTACATCAAAGTCAATATCGGGATAGTCAGTTGCATCCGAACGAAGGAATCTAGAGAAGAGTAATCCATGCCTGATTGGATCAACTTGTGTAATCTTTAGAGCATAGGCTAGCAAGGATCCTGCTGCCGACCCTCTTCCCGGTCCAGTGATCATCCTCTCGTTGGATTCATCCGCGATTGCCTTCATAGTCAAAAAGTACTTGCTGAACCCCCTATCTGCAATAACGGCTAGTTCATGCTCCATCCTGTCGATGTATTCTGGGCTATCGTGTAGACTAAACTCCCGAAGTCCTGCAAAGGCGAAATTTCGCAGTGCTGAATTTGCTGTCTCCCCAGCGGGAATAACAAAGTCCGGAAGCCTAACTGTAGTGTCTGGGTAGAACTTCTCAATATGATTCTCTGCAATATCGTGCGCTCGCTCGATTGTCTTAAGAATTTCATCATCATCATATTCCACACCCGCCAAAGTTGCATACTTCTTATACGCCTCCCACATTTCATCACCGTTCTTAGGATATAGCTCATACCCCACCTCGTCGACTCCAGCGGGTAATTCAGTTGATTCATCGTCTGCCCAGGTGGGTCGACCTTTGCCCATCCATCCAATCTTCTTATAAAGCTCTCTGTCCTTCCATGCTTCGGGGGAGGGATAATGACAGTCTGCGGTAGATACCACCTCTACACCCATCTCCTTGCATATTTGTAGGACGTGCTTATTGATATCGTGTTGTTCTGGAATGGAGTTCCACTGCACTTCGCCGTAAAACCTATCTCCAAAGATACCCTTGAAACGAGTAACCGTATTCCGCATTGCAGCTTGTACAGCTTCGGCGCCCTGTTCTCTGTTCTCCCAGTAATCACCGGATAGGGGTCCGCCCATACAAGCAGTAAGAACGATAATGCCCTCTCCGAACTCCTCTAGATCCTTAAAGTCAATGCGTGGGTAGCGATAGAAGTTTGAGGCGCTGTATGATCGCGACACCAGTTGGAACAGATTGTTCAGCCCTTTCTGGTTCTGGACTAAGAGTACCAGATGTCGGCGGCGATTAAGAATGTTTTTGATTTCTTTCTTTGAAGCTTCTTCATCCTCAATTGTTGTTCCCGATTGCTCTTTAGACAATGTACGGGCAAGCTTCTTGTCAGCCTTAATTCTCTCATACTCTCCTTTCCATTCCTCGACGGATGGAAGAAAATATGCCTCGCAACCATAAATGATCTTGAAGTCTTTTCCTTCGCTCTCCATCTTCTTGGCGTGAAGCACTTGTCCCGCTAGCGCGTTACAGTTGCCGTGATCTGTGATGGCATGAGCATTCAGCCCATTACTGTAAGCAAAGTCCATATGCTCTGACGGATATCCCAGAGCATCAAAGGGGCTACCCGATGTCGTGTGGGCGTGAAGGTTAACGTAAGAAATTTTGCTATTCTTCCGAGTTGTCAATGTCGTCGACTCCAATTTGGTTAAATTCTCTATACTTTGTGTAAATCTTGCCGGGGTGTCTTAATAAGAACCAGTGTTCGCTAGCTAGGTACTCTCGATAGCCTTTCCAATTATCTATCTTGTGATACCAACTAATGTCTCTTAAAAAACCCTCTTGCTCATTAAATATAACATCTTTGAGAACTTTGTCAAGGGAAAAATGCCTTCCTGAGTTTCTTTTTTCTGGAGGTAACTTCTTCTGAAAGCCATTTGCCAGGGTCTCACTGGAATATGTGCCAGTGCCCTCCATAATTCTTTTTTTAAAATCTTTTAGATTCTCGTGTGTAAATGCAAAACCCAGGTGTTCTCCATCCTTTACCGTCTTACCTTCGTATCTCCACCCGAATGCTTTACCTGGCTTGTTTATCTCTTTGCGATAATATCCGAGAGCCTTGGGGTTGTATAGTCCCATGGGAAACGAAACATAGAACTTATCTGGTCCTGCCCAGTGGCTTACTGCCCGACATACATCAATGGCCATGTTCGCTCCGTGGATAATGCTGTATGCATAACAATCTCGTTTGCCAATATCCTTTGCGAAAAGTCCAGTATAGTAAATGGGAATTGTCTTTCTGGATTGGGATGGAAACTTATCCCACTTTGCCCTATTCATAAATGCAGGATCGTAAGTATACTCTCCTATCCTATGTCTCACAAGCGGCTGTATGTCGTCATTGCAGACAATCCATATCGTGTTGCATCCTGCCCATGCCGCCTCGTGTACTGCTGCCTCAACTGCAAGGTATCCACCGTAAACGGGAGTTAGTGAAGGGTGATACGGAAAACCCAACTTATCTTCTAAGTTTGCTAAGGGGATAATCCCTGCTAAATGTTTCTTACGGCTTGGCATTATATAACTTAACTGAGTCGCGGGCGATCTTGACTATCATCGGGCGCGCCGTGAAGACAAAACTCTTTTGTGAACTTCTTTTTGTGGGGTTGTAACTAGCAACCATGTTCCAATAATCATATGGCTCATTGGAGGTGTCGAAAAAATAGGTTTTATAACACAACACTACGTGGGCGCCGTTGTCGCAACAGTCGCAGGTCATGTCGTCATATATTATGGTATCTTCTCCCAGAATTATTCCCTTACCATAGTCCGTATGTTCTATTATATCTCCGGTTCCCATCTAACAATAACCTTTTATCAATATTTTCCAAATCATCTTTGTATGTTCTTACAACATCTGTAGTATTAAGATAACACATTTCAAAGCGGCTGTCAACCTCAAATTCATATTTTATTCTTTCGTGTATTTCTCGTTTAGTTGCCTCTATCCTTGGCTTCAAATATACCTTTTCTCCTGGCTTCTTCGGATGATTTCCGTTGCTTCTGCCTCTCACCCCTGCATTCTTTAACATTTCTAAGATTTTAAAACTCGCCATGGTCTCTGCATAATCAAAATCTCCGATACTATCGTGAGGCAAGTATGAAACAGCAACGAGATCCTTAGCTAGTGGATAATTGCCGTCAACCCTCTCCGATGGATATAGTATGAGTTTGTTTATAAAACTGTCACTTGTGTTTATTTCTTCGATCTCGACTGGACCGCTCCGGCGTAAATTAAACCAATCATAAACAATTGTAGTATCTTGAACCCTGGATATCGCAGACGGCAAACCATTGATTCCCTCTGTTTCGAAAACTATAAGCTTATCAAATTCCGTCTTGATTACTCTTGCCCTATCTGTGGAAGCTCGAAGAATGTTGCCGGTGACCGTTAGAGACTCAGCCTTCGATGACAGGGGGACCAGTCCGGATAAAGCAAGATTAAAGTGGATTTGTTGCCAAAGCGCCAAGTCAGTGACACAATTATATGAATCGCATACACTGTTATCAAAACGAAATGGCAGATCTGGCGTGATGTAATATAAGGGAAAGTTATTGTGAAAAGCGCATAATAGTGCAGCTAAGTTGCCGCCTATCACAATTGTATCCCGCCTGTAAATATGTTTGCGGATAATTTACCTCAGAACCTCGATCGGAGGAGGACAAAGAGCGATACCAGCCATATGCCTAGTGACATCATCCTCGCACTGAATATCAATAATTTTGTTGCGCGATAACATTATCAAAACAATTAGCCCAACAACTACGCCAACCATCATAAGACATGAGCCGATAAAGACTAAATAATCTTTAAGCGGGTATTTCATCCCCAGCCTTTGTGCCACGTCCAAACACCGATAGTGTCTTCAAAGTCTTGAACACAAAAGTCTCCACACTTTTCTAGCGCTTCGTCCAGATAACGATGAAGATTTTCTATATCTTCCTCGGTGAGAGCAGGGAGGGGTTCATCTAAAATTAAATCGTCGTATATATCCATTTATTTTCCTCACTATAATGTAAATAGTTTAGTGGAGCACGAAACAGTCGTTTATTTTATAATTCCAGCTTCAATATTAATCTCCACTCATTGAAACAATAAGCTCTTCACTATCCCTTGACCAATCCATCACACAGGCACTCTTAACGAGAAGCTGAGATAGTTCTTGCTTTCCTTGGGCTGTAAGGTACGCGATCATCGCTGCCTTAAGCTCATCTTTTGTGAAATATACTGTTTTAAGACTTGTTGTTTTCATTCTCTTTCTCCTGTTTGTTGTAAATTCTTATTAACTGTAATCATTTTGCACCTCTGATATCCTGGTATGCTCTGACTGTCACTGGCCACAATTCAGCGGCTATATCCAGGCACGCTTCTGCCGCTCTTTGGATCTCCCACTGGGCACCGGCATGCGTGCGAAGATCGATAAACTTAAGAAGGTTACTAAGATTAACTGTACCATAATACTCTGTATACATATTTTGAGGTAACACGCCTCTTGCCTGTTCTCGGCACACCCCTGCTTTAATGAGGTTATTATAGAAATTGACACAATCCAGGTGGTGTTGTCGTAAATATTCGGAACATGTTGTCTCATCAGACAAATTTAGGTGTTCGAATAGCCCTGGATTAATTAAATCACCTGGGTTTGATGCC
>Ga0098052_1000601_pt1 | contig 22791 bp, 31 predicted proteins | sample 15_taG_FD_81591 | JGI IMG/M metagenome (GOLD analysis project Ga0098052, IMG submission 81591) | Marine viral communities from the Subarctic Pacific Ocean - 15_ETSP_OMZ_AT15312 metaG | ecosystem: Environmental > Aquatic > Marine > Oceanic | place: Pacific Ocean | collected 2015-01-18
ACCTTGCGCTCGTCTGATCCCTTGGGCATCGAAGCAGCCAAGCGAACAGCCGCCGAGCGACCCGGTCCCCGCATGAGCTTTCGCTTCCGAGACAAAATGGCTGCAATAGCCTTCTTGTTGAGGGAAGCCTTCTTCAAGCCTTGCATGATAAGGGTGCGCTCCTCTCCCCGGGGAAGGGTGGAGGCATAGCGGTAAAGGGTCTTGCGATCTGTGGGGGTGATCATCGTTGTCTCCTGAAGTCTTGGTGGGGGGTTGGCCATAGAGACTCTACCGGACGGAGCCGTCACGGGCGGAATGGCCTCCAACCTTGGCTGTCTTCGACGAACACTCGGGGCTATCGTCTTCCGACTTTGGCCCGGCTTTGGCTGCCCCGTAAGACAACCGTGCCAAGCGACACAGCATACGAACCGTGCGCCCAATCATCCCTACTCTCTTTGCTCTCGACATAGCCTCCGTCCTCCGTATCCTCCCTATACCCGTTGGCGTGTCTATTGACCCCGTGAGGTATGGAGGACTGTGTTCCATGGAAGTAAACCCTAAAGATCCCAAACACCTTGGAGCAGCAGTGCTCGTTATCGCTGGCACCCTCGGGGCGGGTTCAATGTTGGGGTTTACCATCGAACCCGAAGAGACTACGGAGCTTCGGGTTCTCAACGCTACGATGACCGAACGGGCCGCCAACTTGGAATCTCAAGTTGAAGGCTTGGAACAACGGATCGAAGTACTGGAAGACATCGCCGAAGATTGCCGCAAAATGCTTACGGAGAATAACCCATGAAAGAGACCAATCATGCCCTGTTCTACACCCTCGTGGCTCTCCTCACCGCGCTGGTGTTCGGGGTCAAGTGCCTCGATTCCGTAGCCTTCGCACAAGACAGTGTGGATCTGGAGCAGCGTATCAATGCCTACCAACAAGGCGAGATGCCCGCCGGACCCACCAAGAAGGAACTGGGAGCACAGGTGGAGAGCCTCACCGCTGAAGTGGCGAACCTCACGGCCCAACTGAAAGCCTGCCAAAACCCCCCCGAACCAGAAACCCCATGAAACCCAGTACACACCGCATTGTTCGCCGGAAGCTGGCCGGGGTCTCCTTTGTAGAGATGAACTCCCCCTTGAAGTACCAAGGTGGGACGGCCAGACGCCTCGCTCTGTGCGATTCTAAGTATGACGATGATCCCTCCGACGAAACGTACTTCGACGAGGGAGACCCATGCGTGGTCGCTTTCCTCGATTGGACCGAGTACGGCGGCGACAGCATCCACATCTACTACATGAACACCCGCGATGACGCCCGACGACAACGCTACGCTACCAAACTTATCGAGGAGTTCTACCGTCGGCACGCCAAGAAGGTGAAGCTCACTACGGTGAAAGATGGGGTCACCTACCCCGGCGGGATGATGCACTGGGGCAAGCTCATGCACAAAGGCACCGAAAAGCTATTCCGCAAGATGGACAAGAAGTACCCGGACATCTACCACAAGGGGAAGTTCGGCTGGGCCGGATAGGGCCGGTACCCTTCCTATCGGTAGAGTAGAGCAACTGGAGTTTCTGCTATGGCTCGTAAACTGACGGCGTCCAATCGTCGCACCCTCTTGAAAGTGGCCTCCTCCATTCCCGCTGGGGATGTGGAACGGCGCATTATTCTCGCCGCGCTCCGTCAGGCCGATGCAGTATCAGACGCACTGGCCGAAGGGTTCAACGTAGATGGACTGACAGACGCTCAAAAGCGGGAGTTGGAGGAGTCCTCCAATCGCAAGTGGGATCAACGGAAGGATGCCGATCTCATCAAGCGAGCCTTGAAGGGAGACATCAGCGAGGAGGAGCGTCAAGCCCTACTCACCAGTCCCTACTACTTCAATGTGGCGAGGAACGGCCAGCGGGTCGCTCTGCATCTCAACCTCGGCTACAAAAAGAAGTACTACAACCTCAAGTCTTTCTCCGTGAAGGAAAACCCCAACCTCTCTGGACGCACGGTGGCCCATGTTCCCTCCACCGTTATCAGTGATGCCACCTTCATCGTCAAACCCGGCGGCCAAAAGATGGCAGAGGACGATGGGAACAAGACGGTCCACGCGGGGGTCATTGGGAAGTTCGGTGGGATGGGCGGTGGCCGTAAGACTAAGACCAAACTCCGATACAACCCCCACGAAGGGATGACTTGGTTTATGCGCCAGAACCCCGAGACCGGGGACTGGGACATCCCAGTAGAGAGCGCAAAACGTGTCTATCTCACCCCCACCGGCAAGCTCGGTGAAGTGTGGGGCGAAGGGGTGGTCGATATGCCCGAGAGGGAAGCGGCTAAACATCGCCGAGTCTCCAAGGAAGGGCGCAAGTCCCTGATCCGACTGGCTTCCACTTTGCCTCCTAACACCTGCGCCCGAAAGACCCTGCTGGCGTCCCTTGTTGGGGAGTAGACCGTGGCGTTGCACCCGCTACTCCAAGCCGTTGAAAAGATGCGGGAACAGGATTCGTGGCCGTGGGGCTTTTTCGGTGAGGACGGGAAGGTCTACGACAAGCCCCCAGAGCACGTTCGCTTCCGAGCGAGACGGGTGCCACCCAGAGAGTTGAAGAAGCTGGTGAAGAAGGCCAGCCCCCGTAGGGTCGCTTCCCGCTACGCCAAGATCACGATCCCCATCCGGGATCTCTCCCGCTACCTCCAGACCTTTGAAAACCACGCCAAGACCTTCAAAGACCTCCACGCCAAGCTGGAGCGCATCAACAAGCACGACGGGATGCGAGACTGGACGAACGACTCCACTAATCGAGAGTTCGATAGCTGGCGGGCAGGAAACAACCTTGAACAACTGACGCGAAAGATGGAGTACCTCGGAGGTTTGTATGAAGCCCTCGACTACCAAACCCCCAAGAAGGTCATCCAGTACGCCGAGGGCAGTGCAGAAGACATGGGGGACATGGCCAAGCGGTTGGAGGAGGAAGCCAAACACATCCGCCAGAACCGAGCCGAACTGGAGGAGAACCGAGAATGGTACGGGCCGGACGGGTGGGGCAGCGACACCCCCGATGCTCTACCGCGTGATCTCGTTGAAGCTCTCTACTGGCTCGGCGGTAAAGAATGGCCGCGCATCCACAAGCTCATCAAGGAAGCTCCCAAACGCATCAAAGCCCTGCTCACTATCGCCACTCCCCCCGAGACCGAGGACGTTGAGACCCTCTACCACGCCTCCGTCGATGCGCGGCCCTTGCTGCGCTCCGGATTCAACCCACAAGGGAAAGGTGGCATGGGTCTCGGAGGGTCTACGGACACCAACTCGGGCAAGCCCGCCATCTCCTTCACCTACGACTACTACATCGCCAAGGAAATCGCCCGCTCCCTCAAAGAAGCAACACTCATCGCACAGGGGAAGGTCCGCCCCGATACTGTGCTGGAATGGGCCGATAAAGCTGGGGTCAAAGACAAAGTGATCGAGACTGCTCGCTCCACCTACTTCGGAAGGGCTGTCTGGGATGACCCCAGAAAGCGGATCGAGCACGCTATGGCTTATTGGTATGCTTACCTTGCTTACGCAGGGGCGGCCGGGAAACGCTACAACCCCGTGTTCTGGGACAACCCCAGTGGGTTGGTCAAAAAGCTCAAGTCCGTCAACTACCGGAACATCGGCGTGCTGGTAGCAGATGTGAACATGAACGACCCCGACATCACCTACATCCCCGCCGAGCGAGAGTACCGAGTACCCGTCAGCGCCATCGTCGATCTCAAGAAGGTGATCGCGTGATTGTCACCCCCGTACAAGAAAGAGTCCTGTGCCAAGTAGCAGCGGGACGTTGCACACACCCCCGAGGAAGTCTGGAAAGACTCCAGAAGAAAGGGTTGGTGCAAGGCAACCGCAGAGAGGGATGGACACTCACCCCTCAAGGGAACGCCTACTTGAATCGAACCGTCGGAAGCCCCTTACATCGTAGGTTCCGTTTCCCACGGTAGAGGGGCTATGGCCTTAGTAGGAACAGCAGGAGATCCCACTATGTCTCCCCCATGGGGCGTGACCTACCAAGTAAGGGTCTTCATCAAGTCCCTTACCGACTTGTATTCCTTGCCCTTGTAGTTGAGCACCGTCCCACGGGCAGTCGTATCGTAGATCAGGACCTCACCCTTTCCATCGGCAAGCCACACGGTGCGACCCTTCAGGCCCATCTGATCCTTTGGACCCAAGCCCGTATGCAAACGTAACTGTATGGCGAGTTCTTTCTCAAAGGACCCCACGGAACCCTGCTTGTCCAGTCCAGCGAGGATGGTCCGACGTTCGTCTGACCCCACAGGAAGGGTGGACGCAAATCGGATCAGCATCCGGCGAGTAGGTTCAGTCATGGTCTTTGCCTCCGAAAAGGGTTTCTCCCCGTAACCTCCCGATAGGAGACTTACCGGCCCTCACTCATCAGACTTCTTCTTGGTCGCGTTGGCTATGTCGAATGCCGCCTGCCGGTGTTGGTTGATGGCCTTGCGCTCACCTTCCTCGACCACGCGGTATCCCCCATCTCGCTCTTTCACGAGATGGTCCATGGTGATCCCACGACCTTTCTTGGCCTCATCGCGGACGATCTCGGCTTTCTTGGCTCGGTTCTCGTGGATCTTCCCCCAACGGGCTTCTGCATCCCGCCCGATTGCTTTGTCGTAGTTCCAGTCATCGGAGGTGCCCGTGTTGGGGGGAGCAGCCCCTCTCAACTGGCTTTGAGGATGGGCGAAGGCAAAGTTGGTGGCCGACACCCGCTTCTTTCCCTCCCCTCCGCACTCGGGGCACGGGTGCGTGTCGGAGTCTTCCACCATGCGCCGAAACAAATGCTCAAAGCGGTCCCCACAGGACAGGCAGGTGTACTCATAGATCGGCATAGACATCCCAAGGGGGTACGATTTCAAGACCTTCCGGTAATAGATACCCCGAACACCCCCTCACGGAGCATCCTATGTCCGCTCTCCTCAATACCGTCCTCATCTGCGAGGGCGAGCAAGTACCCCCTGGCGACACCGACGAAGAAAAGGAAGCCGCCTACTTCGCTGCATGGCAGACCTTGATCGACAATGGCATGGCCTGGAGCCTACAAGGCTGGTTCGGAAGAACCGCGATGCACTTCATCGAGTGCGGGCACTGCACCCTCCCTAAAGACAAGGGTGAGGAAGCCGAGGTCACCGAATCGGTGGACCAGTCGTAATGAGCACCCCCTTCACGAAGGGTAGCTTCTGGATCGCATCAACCACTCCACGTCGTTCCTCCAACGCGATGGGGAGGTCCAGAGTGACCGTGACGGGAGAAACCCGCTTGATGATGGGGATGGTGCTCGTCTGGCGAGCAGCGAGTCCCTGAATCTTCTGCAAGTAAGGATCTCTGCCAGGGAGGTCTATGTTGACGTTCAACCTCACATAATGAGGCTTCTTCCCCTTACTCACGGGGAGATCGCGAACGACCTGATGCCGCAACGCGACCCTCGTGGTGAGGGGAAGGTCCATCTCTACCACCACTGATCGAGGAGGGTGTAACTGAAGGTGTCGCGGCCCGTCTTGTCCTTTTGGGCGTTTGCCAACTCCATCATCTTGGCGAATCCATCCGCCGAAGCATGGACTTGGCATCCGGCGCTGTATTTGTTGACGTACTTGGAAACCCCGTCAGGGGTGCGGGTGCTGGCATGGAGGTTGATCCCAAAGTAGCCCGTCGCGATAGTGCTGGGGTCAAGGTCCAACTTGTCGTCGCCCGAATCATCCCGATAGACAGACACCTCGCCTGCCCTTTGGCACAAAGCCAAGTATTTGCCCCCGTGCATATCGATCTTCCAAGTGTCGAGGTACTGCCCCGCCACGAGCACGGCGCAGCCAGCCGAGTTCATCGGGTTGACCAAGTAGTAGGTGCCTGGGTCCGTCGTTCCGGGCCAATAATGGGCCTCCCACAGCCCATCGTCATTGACGTAGGCGCAACCCAACATGTCGTCGTAGGTATTGGCACTTCGGTTCGGGGCACGAACCCCAAAGAGAAAGAGCCGCCAGGGATCACCCCACGTCTCGTAGCCCAACTCTTGGGCTTGCCGAATCACAGGAGGTACTGGGCTCGGAGCCGCCACTCCTGCGTTCGCGGGGTCATCGGAGAGCAACTTGCCCCAGGTGGCTTGCCCCACAATCCCATCTGAAACCAACCCGTTGGCTGACTGGAACGCCTTGACCTTGGCTTCCGTCCCTGACCCGAAGATTCCGTCGGCGGCACAGTCAAAGCCGTGCTTCGTCAGGCTCTCTTGGCAAGTCGTTACGTCGGCCCCTCTGGACCCTTTTCGGATAGTAGATGGCATCTGGTTCTCTCTTCTTTTATCGAGGCTTCCGCATAGGATTGCTACCGAATGACCTCGTAGTTGCGGGTGCGATCACGGAACCACGGGTCCGAGATCGACACGAGGCCCAAGTTGTCTGTGGCGATGAGGCGCGTAGGTGACCCCATCTCGATCAGTTGTGCGTCGTCCAAGCCTGCCACCATCTTCTCCTGTCCGACAGTGGCGGGGATCACGCGCATCACGGTCCTCCCGAGCGGAACGTGGATGGCCCAGTCAGTCATAACGCTCAACGATAGGGAAGCCGTGTAGAAGTAATCGTCGCCATTCTCGTCGTAGATTTCTTCGGCCTCACCACCCATGCTGACGGACGTGATCTCGATTCCCTCGGTGGAAAGCCTCTCCCGTGCCTCCGTGTGGAGGTACATGAGGGTGCGGTCAGTGATCTCCCCTTGGGCGTACACGTCACGGGCCATAATGTCCATGTCCATGCTCATCTCCCACCTGCCGCCGAACTCCTTGGCCACATCTTCCCGTCGTTCCGTGACAACCACCGCCATAATGTCCCCGTCATAGGCCCTGCGCCCAAAGGCGAGAACCACTCCGGGGATAGCATCCACATCAGCGCCGTTCTCGGGGAGGGGGAACGGGCCAGTGCTGGTCCCGGCGTAGCGGTAATCCACCGACATTGACGTGTTGGAAGGGAGGGGGGCCGCCAAAGTGATTTGCCCTGTGGTGGCATCCGCCGTGTAGTTGACCCCCTCATACAAGAGAATGTTTCCCGGCATCTCGTAGACTTGAAGGCTTCCGGGGTGGAAAGCCCCTGCGCCGACCTCATATAGACGAGGGCCAAGCATCGTCGCCGTCTCGTCAATCACATCCAGCAACGGGTCCACATAGAAGACAAGCCTTTCCGTCTGCTCGCCCCGATAGGTGATGACCTCTTCGCGGACCTCGATGTAGTAGACCCCAGGGGGAGACGGGAAGACCCCGTTATTGGCACGGATCGCAGTACCGTTCTCACGCACCCACTCGATGCTCGTTCCATTCTGCCCATACACTTTGGTCAGGAAGCAGTACGCGATGATGGTGCCCTGAAAGTGATCTGCCGCCAGTTGAAAGGGGCTCGCACTCTGGCTTTTCAGGATGATGGCTTCCTGGGGGCGCTCCCGAAATGAGAACCGCCCCTGGATGTTAGGCACCAAGGAGTCCCGGTACTTCGGGTCTTTCGACCACAAGTACCTGATCTCTTGGATCATACGGCGTTTCAAAGCCTCGGTAAGATTTGCGTACAAGCGTCCTCCGACGGGAGGGGTCAGGATACCCTACCGGGGTTGGCTCATAGGCGGCCTACCGTCAGAGCAACTCCTCGGACCACCGTGCCATGCGGTCCTTGTTCATCTGGACCACTTTCTTTTCCCCCGGCACTTCGGTCTGAATGACGTACCGGTTGAGGGTGGAGAACGCTGCCCCACCGGGCTCATCCTTGATCTCGTCAGGGGTAGGGGGTGCCTCGTCGGCTTCCGCTACGGCCTTGGCTTCCGACACATCCATGTTGTCTTGTTCCGACGCTTTCTCGGCAATCTCGGGGTTGTTGCTGATGGCGTTCGACTGGGAGAACTCCAGCACTTCTTTCTTCTCGGGGTCATCGTAAAAGGCATCCTCGGCGGTCGGTGCGCCGGATGCAGTCTTGCTCACAGCTTCCCATGCCTCCATCGCATCCCGCTTCTTTCCGAAGCCGGTTCCATAGGGGTCCACCATCTGGCCCTCATAGTCCGTGATCATCCAGTATTTCTTGGAGCCATATTTCATCTCCCACAAGACATGTTGTGAGGTTTGGGCCAGGAGTTTTTCCTCACGGCGACCATGGTACGGAGGGGTGGGGGCAGACCCCCGCTTCCGCTTCTTGCGAGCCGCGCCTTCCGCCACACGCAACACCCGCTGATAATCTTGCAGTTCGTCCTGGGCGATCCAGTGGAGTGGTTCGGCAGCCGACTCAACCCCAAAAGGAAGGGTGCCCTTCGCGTGAAACTTTAGGGTCTTCATCGCGCTCCGACGATCCCCGAACTCAAACCCTCCCACTCGCATCTTCTTCGCAGCGATGGAGGCTTCCAAGTACCCCACGGCCTCGATACGAGACAGTAGGTCTTTGGCGATCTTCTGGGCCTCTTTATGGGACACCATCGGGTGATCCCCTGCCTGCTTTTGGGTGAGGGGTTCCGTGAGGGTCTGTTGAAGCAGGTAGGTGTTCTCCTCGTGGGAGTTCGCAGTCCCCATGAGCCAATCATCGAGGCCCAAGGTCATAGCCCTGGCACCCTTGATCCCCTCGTAGGCGACCCTGATTGCTTCTTGAAGATCCTCCTCCGAACGAATCCCGCGCTTGTGGTGGCAAGAGATCCGACCCCAGTCCAGGGTGAAGTTGTAGATGGCCTCCACTTGACGGTTGAGGTCAAGGGCATCCCCGCCGAGGTATCCGGCGATCTTCTCGGCCAACTGATCTACCTGCTCCTGCACCGACTGATACAGCCGATCAAAGAGCAGATGGTTTCCGTAGAACGATCCCCCCACGACCTGCCAATGACTCGTCTGGTAGGAGAGGTATTGGGCACGGAGACAGGCAAGCACATCGGTCAGTAGCCGCCGCACAACGTCCCGCTGCATCGGGGTCGCGGTGAGGTACGCTTTCTTGTCTCGTTCGTGCTGGTTCATTCCTCCATCTCCAAGACCTGTGCGAGCGTTTCGGTCCAAGCGTCGTATTGACCGCTGGACCCATCGGACGGGAGACTGGGCTTATGCTTCTTTCGCGCCTTGCGGAGATCATCTGGGCTCCTGACATTGAGCCGCTTCATCTCGGCCTTGGCATACCCGAGCATCTTCTCCCGCGTCTCACCCCAATGCTTCCAGGGTTCCTTGGCAGATGCGGCGAACCGGCCCTGTGCCTTGTACTCGGCCAGAAGACCGTCCAAAACTCTTTTCTCTTTGGGGGGAAGGTCGCGGAACCACACGTCCGACGGCTTACGGTGAAGAAAGCTGTAAAAGTCCCCCATAGCCATGTCCAGATTGACCATGGTCCGGTCCCAATCAAACTCTGGGAGGGGTAGGTTCTTCATCTTTCGGGAAATCCCGGCCTTACTTGAAGGTCCGAAAAACCGAGCCATGCCGCCCCCATGGGGGTCTTCGATGTACCCAACCCACTGGGATGCGGCTCCCCGTCGGAGCCCTGCCAGGATGGCTCGGCGCATCCCATCTCCCGCAGGGAGAGTGGAAGCGAGACGGATGAGGGTCCGGCGATCTTGGGAGGCTTTCTTTTTCAGTTCTTCGTCAGTCACAATGTCTTCCTCGTCAAAGCCCGGAGGATGGGGATGTTCATGGGGGAGCGACCGCTCCTCTCCCTCGCTTCACGAATAACGGTAGGTCATCAGAGCATCCGCTTCAGTTCGGCCTTGATCGCCTTGGCAACCGGCCCCCGCCAGGAACGGGCGTTGGTGAGGAAGTACCGCACGATCATGTCGGCGCTGTCGTGCCCGTACATATCGCTCATGCGGTTCAGGGAGAGCATCGCATCGAGGTAAGGCTTGGCCGCGTAGTTGACCTTGGAACCCCAGTCCGATTTGATCTCACGGGCAATCAGATGCAGCGGGCGGCCCGCCTGCTTGGCCCGAGGCTGCTCCCACTCCAACACGCCATCCGGGGTGTCGGGAACGAAAGCCATCTTCACGAGCGTATCGTTGAACTCATCGAGGGAGCCCGCAACTGACCAGGGCCACTTGCGCTGGAGAGCCAGCCGACCAGAGGACTTCTTCTTGGATTCCTCCCCAAAGGGCTTCTTCTCGTTAGTCTCGCCGTCGCCGTCCTTATCGTTGCCCTTGGGGTTCGGGTTGTCTTCCTCGGTGAACTGGTGCTTCTTCAACTCCTCGGGGAGTTTCTGCTTCCCGGTCAGTCGAGTCCGACCTTCCCTCATCTGGGCTGCCTGTGCCTTGGCTCGATCAGCCTCGGCTTGCTGTTCGTTGGCTTCGGCCTCGGCCTGCAACTTTTCGGCTTCCTGCTCGGAAGCGAACCGGAGAGCACCGCTGTACTGCTCGGCCAGCCCCTTCGCCAGATGGGCGAGGTAATGGTTCACGTCCCCGTTCTTGAAGTCGATCATGCGGAGGGTTTCTTCGATCTTCGCCTTCTCGCTGCCACGGGTCTGTTTGATGGCTTCGATCACCACCTCGTTGGGGATACTGTGTGTGACCCCCTGCCGGTCGGTGACCTCAAACACCTTCGACGGGATGTTCTTCTCCTTGAAGAACATGTCGAACCAAGAGGCCGCCGCCTTTTCAACCGGGGGAGATCCGACAGTCTGACACCGCCCTTCACAGTTGCCCCCACAGGAGCAGTTGCCCCCACAGGCGTACCGCTCGATGGGCAGAAGATCATCTTGGGAAGCGGCCTTCGCCATCCCCATCACGTCTGCGAGATCCCCGCGTGAGTAGCCTCCGACAGCCTTGGCAGCGTCGTCGTCCGACACCCCCAACGACTCAAAGTAAGCCTGGAGTGCCGCAGCCATCTCTTTCGGGGAGGTGGCCTTCATGCGCTCTTTCTTGATGAAGGACTTGAATCCATCAAGTGCCTTCGACTTGGACAGCATCTCCAACTTCTTGGGGGCCGAGGCGCTTCCTGCTGATCTCATCCCGCAGGGCGAGCCCGGTGTGGATGCCCGCTCGACCGGAAGGAGGTCAGCCTCCATGGCTTCCTCCATCTCCTTCCGCATCTTCTTGACGGAATCGGGAGGATTGTCGTGCATTTCCTTGAACTCGGGTCCAACGACAGCCGCTACTTCCTCGACGGTCATCTTCTTCCCCTCGGGGAACTTGGCCCGTCGGGCCATCGACCCACCCGGCAAGTATTCGGGGTTGACCATGTAGAGTTCCTGGCTGACCTTGCCCCTCGTATAGAGGATGGTCTTCTTGGCTACGAGAGTACCCCTGTCCTTCCACTCCACATCCATCGTGCGCGGACCCCCCTCGATGTGTTCCTTACGAGCACGAGGGGCATTACCGAGGGCGGCGTTGTACTCACGCTCCGTAGCCGACTGCATCTTCTCACCAAAGGCGGTGCGGGAAGCAAGTTCAATAGGTAGTAGAGCCATGATGAAATCTCCTGTCGCCCAGTCCCCCTCCATAGAGGAGCTACCGGGCTACGCGAATACGTCGTACCCGACCGAGCCGGTGACGGTAGCCCCCGCTTGGACGGTGAATCCCAGCGTGGTCTTGTTGGTGATACGGAAGGGGGCAAAAATGTCGCCAGTGATCTGGACACGGTAGTTGGTGTCGGAGAACGCTTCTGCGAAGGTCACATCCTCGTGAGTGGATGCGGTGAATGTAAGGGTGCCGTTGACGGCGGATGTGAGTGCCAAGATTGTCTCCACGGTTGTCATCGCAGAAGAAATGTCGGTCGTCACGCTCTGCGGGATCTGGGTGTAAGGGGACAGGACGAATCCGTAGGGGTCTTGAATGTCCTGCACACTGATGATGCCCTGGGAGTTCACGGCAATCGTAAACGTGTAGATGTCCGGCGAGGTGCCAGACCGGTAAATGAACTCCGATTGGGCGAGGGACGCGGCCATCACCACACCCCTGTTGTTTCGCAGCCCAGCTTTTGCAAGGCTACATCAAGGTCTTGGAGGGCTACGCGATCCTTGGACCATACGTCGATATGATCGAACCCCGGCTTGATTCCAAGGTCAGGGATGCTTGTGGCGGTCACAATCTTCACCTTTCCGTCGCGGAAAGAGCGGAGCAACCCTGGAAGGTTGCGGGACTCACGCCCGAAGCCATGGTAGACGCGCAGGCGATACTCGGGCACAGCACGTTCCGCGAGCCACTTTGTCGCAACTCGCTTTGCCATGACAACCCGACGGACGGATAGTTGCTTATGGTCTTTCATGGGGAGCGCCTCCAAGACTCAACCAAAGTCTCGCGATAGACGCACTACCGACCCTATCAGTTCACGACGTAGATCACCGGCTCGGACCATTGAGATCGCTGTGTCTCTTTGAGGATGTTGAGGTTCCCGGCCACATGTTCGTACACCTGCACATAGGTATCCATGCCGCTCATCTTCTTCAGGCGGTCGATAGTGCGGAAGAAGCGGTGCCGCACAAAACCCTGTGTCACCCCCATCCGCTTCGCCACTTCCGACTGACAGGTTGTCTCAACCATCCCCAACATGATCTCAATGTCTCGGGGATCAGTGAGCACCCCTCGGAGATCCTGCTCCATCAGCCAGACGTTGTAAGTCGGCATGTCGATGAGATAGCGGATCCTGGCTGCGGCTCGTTGAAGTCGGTAGCACACCGTCGGCTGGCTGATGTTGAACATCTCCGCAATGGTGGTCTGCCGGAGTTTCTGAAAGAAGTACAACTCCACGAAGTCAGCCTCACGCGGGGGGATCTGCTCCAGAACCCCCTTCACTTGGTCTAACTCCTCCTTGCTTTCATCCGACATCTCCTCGGAGATGCTGGGGTAGTTGGAGAGGGTGTCCTCGGTTGAAAAAATCCTCTCCATGTCGGAGGGATCCAGAACGATATGACTGCACCAATAGTTACTCATTAGGTTCTTCCCAGGGGCGAAGGATGAAGCGCGGCATCTTTTTCAGCGCCCGTAGGGAGCGAAGCTCGACCAAAACCATCGCATGTTTTGGCCCAACGCTGACTACCTTACCCTCCAGGCCCGAGTAAGAGCCCTCAATGACCGTAACTTTCATATCCACTTGTATCTCAACGGCTACGAGTTCATTCAACCGTTGGCGCAGTTCGCGCACAGATGCGTCCGGCACCGTGTCCAAAACCCACGACTGCCCATTCCCTCCCCTCGATAGGAGTCCCCGCACATAAGGGGTGTTGAGTAAGCCTCGGTAGGAGTGATCTGGAAGCCCAGAACCCACGAAGGCGTACCCCTCCATTACCGAGAAGAGTGACTGCGTTCCACTGTAAGTGAGGGTGAGATAAGGGACGAAAACCGGATGCCCCTCCGGCATGTCGGAGTAGTCACGAAGGATCTCCTCCAACAGACCCGCCTCGGCTACTCGCTCTCCGTGTGGAGAGAGTTCCAAAACTGCCCATGTGATTTCATCCCGAACGTCCATGGTCACCCATCATCCTTCGGAGATGGTGACGTACCAGTTCACGAAAAACAGGTGACGAGAGAGATTCTTTATCGGATGTGGGTTGGGACTTGTCAGTCCGCGAAACAGGGCCATGACCCACCGCTCGTGAGTCCACCCATATCCCGTTGGCGGTTGTTGATGCTGTTGGCGTGTCTGATCCATGACCGACATTACCCACAGGATCAAGGTCAGGAGACGAGCCTTCCGAAAGTGCCGAGCAAGCCCCCGAAACAAGTGGGGGGGTGGGGGGAGCAGCAACGGGGGGCGCGGGGGCAGATACAACGATCTGGGCTCCGACAGAAACCCCCACATCGGACCCGTAGAGGTGATGGGAGGCAACCGAGTCAAGGATCAAGGTCTGCCGCGTAGGACGGTGGGGTGGGGCAGCAAAACGGGAAGCGACGGTGAGAAGAGACGGCCCCGACTCTGCCAGGGCCTTCACCCGACCACCATCCCACTTGGTAGGGATTGAGGCAACCCCCAAGTAAACCCGGTAGACAAGCATCGCTGCTTCCGCTACTCGCTCATAGGCCCCCGACGGGCTCATCCTCTCGGAGAGTGAGGTGGCAACGCTCACCACACGGTTGAGGTCCGACCCAAGGGCCTCCAGAAGCCCCAGAACCTCCTCGTTCGCCTCCAGATGCAAGTAAGCTGCTGCATTAGTCCGGGTGATGCCCCCGAGCATCGAAACCCCCTCGACCATCTTCAAGGCATCTCGGATATGGCTCTCACTCTGCTCCACGAGGAGAGTGAGAGCATCCCCTTCGTACTCAATCCCTTCCTGCCCACAAACATGGGTCAACCGTTCCACAATCTCGGGGAGAGGTGCGGGGCGGATCACGAAGGCCGGGGCACAGCGCGAGAAGATGGTGCTCGCCATCTTGGCTGGCTCGGTGGTACAGAAGATGCACACGAGCCGCTTTTCCTCTGACCCCAACACGTTGTCCTCCATCGGCTTCAAGAGCACGTCGAGGGCCTGTTTGGACAGGCGATGGGACTCATCGAAAAGGTAGATCCTGCGCTTTCCCGAATAGGTGGAGTAGGTCACGTCTTCAACGATTCGGGCGAGGTCTGCCTTCCCCGACTTCGTAGCCGCATCCAGTTCCTCAAAACACTCGTGGGTGCCCCCATCGAGAAGCACCCGGCACGACCCACAGGAGTCGCAAGAGGCCCCCTCAACCGGAGCCTCACACAGCAACGACCGAGCAAGAAGACGACCGAGGGTTGTCTTCCCCGATCCGTGCTGCCCACAGAAGACGTAGGACTGGTGAAGCCCCCTTCCCTCCTTCACGAACTGGCGAAGGACAGCCACGGTGGCATCCTGGCCCAGCACATCCCCATAGGTCCGGGGCCGATACTTGGTATCAAGCGCCATCAGCCTTCCAGATAGCGACATAGACTTGGAACTGGCCTACCTCCTCGATGGCGAGGAAGAGGGAACCGTGCTCCCTATGAAGGGCCACCAGTCGAGCCTTGAAAGCACGCAGGGTCAACGCTGGCTCCTCCTCCCCACCAAAGCCCGATGAGTCCACAAAGAGGGTGTCCAGACGCTCATGCGTCTCATCAACCTCCTCGCAGGCATAGCCGATGTGCGGGAACGGGAAGGGAGGCCACTCCCCCAGTTCGTCAGGAGAGTCCATCCGATAAGGGACAGCCCCCTCCCCACGAGCCTTGGTAGCGGCTTCCTCATTGATATGGCGGATCATATCCAGCCCCCACATGACTCCCCCCTACTCGTCGGAGCCGAACATTTCCTCGACAGGCGAGGGTGCGCTCGACTCATCAGGATCATCACGGGGGAACCACATCCCGTACCGCTCGACGTTCTCGCGGAACGCCATAATGTCGGGCTTGGCGACGGTGCATTTCATGTCGCCCGTCTTGGGGTCTTCCTCGCACCGGCAGGCGGTGAGCAGGTGGTCAAGCAACGCCTCGCGCTGCTTGGAGCCGAGTTCGTTCTCCCACTGGTCGGCAGCCACCTCCACCACGAACTTGTAGGTCGTGTTGCCGATGGCGTTGGCGAGGGCTTGGACTTTCTTGCTGGAGCCCAGAATGACCTGACCCCCTGACTTCCCGGCCCTTTCACGGAAGACTACGACGATCTCGTCCACGACCAGGGCAAGGTCGGGATGGTTGTTGGCGACGAGGGTACGAACGGTAGTGTGTACGTCGTCACTCGCTTTCCAGATTTCCACAGGCATGAGGGTTCTCCTTTTCAGTGTGGTAAACACCTATCCATACCCATCGGGGGGTGGGGAGCACCCCCCTTCACAACCCGAAGACAGAACGAAGGTGTCGCTCTCCCCCCACTGCCCAAACCGCGCTGGGGTCTTTCCCCCGATACTGGACGGGGCGGCACTGAACGCGAGCCCTCTCCAGACGTTGAAGGACACCCCAGACCTCCCGGCCTGACTCGGGGTGAGTGTAACCATGGACCATCTTCTGTCCTGTCTCATCCATGTCGAAAACCACATGGACCATAGCGTTTGGAACCATGAACCGTTGAAGGAAGGCAACCTGCCTGGGCGTGATCTTCGCCCCTCCGGTAGACAGCACCGCATCCCGCTCGGGAGTCACATGAGCCAGGGCAAGGTCAAAGACCCCTTCAACAAGCCACACATCTCCCCCGGCCCAGATGCGGTCGAGGTGTGATGGGGTCAACCCGACGAACACAGGTGCCCAAGCCGACTCGGGCAGGTGGTATTTGCTGACGTTCTTCTCCCCCTCCCAGGTGCGGAACTCCACGCCGACAACTCGACCCCGAGGGGACCAGAGGGGGATGGCAAGCCAGTGGTCCACCCGGTGACCCGATGATCCGTGTCGATCAACGAAGGCCCCATCTGGAGCCCGCGTCGATGGACACCGCCACAGACCGACACGCATCTCCTCCATCAGCCTGGACGGCAGGCCACGACCGAGGACATAGCCCTCGGCTTCCTGGGGGGTGTCCTCGGCAGAGGACAACAGTGCTTCGGTCAACCACTCTCTCATGGAGTGGTCTACCCATTCGGGCTGGGGTCAGACCCCCCTGTCAGCGCCAGACGGTAGGGACGTATCGGTGGCTGACCTTGTTCTTACCGAGCCACAACAGGAAGTCCCCGTTGTCCATGTTCCGAACCACGTCGGGGTCAGCCTTCAACAGCTTGAACAGCTTACGGGCAGCACCCTTCGACGTAGACTTGTAGAACGCCCGCATCCCTTCCATCTGGGCCATGTAGTCGTCCTTGTCTGCCTCGTCGTAGAACGTGAACTCATCCCATCTCGATGTTCCCGCGAAGTCCTTTCCCTTGAACGAAATCGGGGAATAATCTTGCGGTTCGACCTCCAAGAACGACACCACATCCTCGTTCCCGAGGAAGTTTTTTGGCCACTTGACCTTATCCATCTGCGCCTGCATCTCGGCAGGGGTCATGTAGTTGCCCGGATACTTCTTGGAGAGTTTGGCTGCCTCTTTCAGTGCCTTGGTGCCCACCTCCTCGATAGCCCCTCTCATAGCCGCCACTGCTCGGTCATAGGTCATGTTCTTGGTGATACCGGCATCATTCCAGATGTTGTCCATAAGGAAAGGGCCTCCGGGGCGGAACCACCCACCACGCATCACCCACTCCGTCGAAAATGTGATGCGACGGACCTTGCGCTTGACGGGTTTCCCCGGCATCTCCTCGATCATCACCCTCTGACCACCGAAGCGAGCACGCATGAGGTCACCGGAAATGACCTCATCCCATCCACCTCGGGCCTCTTTCTGGATCCTTGCGAGGATGACCCTACGCTCATCTGACCCAGCAGGAAGACTGGAAGCGAGGCGAATCAAAGCTGGTCGGTTGGAAGCCCACATCGAGCGTTGGGCGTTGTCCCCGAGCCAGCGTTCCACGTCACTGTGCAGGGTTTCTTGGTTCTTGACGCGCCTCAAAGCACTCTGAACCTGCGGGGGTAGACCGTCGTAGTCCATCGCGGGACTCGATGCGGAGTCGAGGTACTGGCGAAGGATCTTCTCTTGCCGCTTCATCAGCCGAGCGGTCTTGGCCTTCTTCTTGGCCTTGAACTTCTCCAGCAACTCGGCTGGCATCTTGTCGTCACCCTTCGACTTTGACTTCGACTTGCCCTTACCGGGTTGAACACCGTCCTCTTTGGACTTCTCGCAGTTCTCGCGCATCGCGGGAACCTTCAGCTTCTCGCACCCAGCCAGGATCACGCGACGTGCTTCTGACCCCACAGGGAGAGTGGAGGCCACACGGATGAGGAGTTGTCGGTCAGTAGGGGTAGCCATGCGAAATCTCCACGGGGGTACTTACCCTCTCTGGCGCATAGGGGAACTACCGATCTCTGAAGCAACGCCGCTCCCGCTCGCGCCGAATCTCGTCCAATGCCTCCTCGATCTTTGCGAGGGCCACCTCTTGCTTGAACATCGAGGCATCCATCTTCTTGGTGACCCCATCAACCTGCTCCCCGAGTTTGGCGATGAGTTCATCTCGCTGGGCCATACAGTGCTGGAGAGCCGCCGCCCCCTCTGCCCTCACCCGATCCATCACCACATCATATCGACCACGCATGATCTCGATACGACCCTCATGGGCTTTCTCGATCTCTTTCAACTGGGCCTGGAAACCAGAGGTCAGCCCATCGAGCCGCCTCTGCATCCCGAGATGCTGATAGACAAGGAACGCAGCAAACAGCCCGAGACTGCCAAAGTCGAATAGTTGGGAAATCAGGGCATCAGTCATCGTCGCGTCTTCCTATGGGGGCCTCTACACCCATAGGTCATCCAATAGACTGATTACCTCCCTCACGCACAACGAAGCCGCTTCCTGTGGCGAGCCCGAGCGTTCTTGTTGGAGCATGAGCGCGAACAATACTTCGATGTGGACCGGGCCTCCTTCTCGCAACCTTCCCATGCACATAGAGACTCACAGGATCGCTGCGACTGCTCCAACTGACGCTGCTCCTCCTTGCGCCGTGCCTCCTCCGCAGCCTTACGGCGTTGCCCCAAGCGAAGTTCCTTTGCAGCCTTCTCCTTCTCTTTCAAAACGCGCTCGGTGTACGCAATCGCTATCGCCCCATGCAACCGGTAGCCGCAACACCGACAGTGAAGTACCGCATCACGCGGAAAGCCCTGTCCAGAGAAGTCGCGGTCCCGGTACAGGTCCGTAGTGAGGGACGCGCACTTCGCACACGGGATCAACGGTCGAGACATTTTCCACCCCACATGAGGGAAGGTGACAAGTGAGAACCGCGAAAACCCGAGGTGGTTTAGGCCCCACCCCGAATCACGCACAATCCCCGCGAAGAGTTGTGGACCACCGCCCCAAGGTGGCCCCCACCAAACACATACGCCGTCCCGACGAACGAACGGTCGTCAGGAATGACCACTCCCCAGGTAGGGGGTAGCCAGTCAGCAGGAACACGCTGGATAGCCGGGGCCAGCCCAATGTCGAACTCCTCGCCGTACAGAAGCACGGGGTCAGGGAGCCCGTAATACGACAGGTGCGCCATGCAAGCAAGCACTCCACCCTTGGTCCCCGGATGGACATTTCCCCACTCTCGGGAAACACCCTCTGTGGCGATCTCCTCGACAATGCCTCGGTAGAGTTGGTCAAGGGTGTCCTTACGAACAGCCACCCGTAGGAACCCTGTTTCAAAGGCTCGCTCCACCCACATCAGACTCTTGCTCGATGTGATCAAGAATGGGCCTGCATCGGGATCGGTTGATGCGGGCACATTGTCGATCATCAGGGGTCTTTTTTTGGCCGGACACTCAACATGCCCCAGCAGGTGGGCGTTCATCGGAAAATCCTCTGCCACCACGACTGTCGGGGGGCCGTGGGAACCCCAGCCCCATTGTCGGGGAGCGATGCGTCCTCCTCATCGGAGGACTTGCTCGCATCGGCCAACAGATCAATCATCTCCCGCGCCCGGTCTGCTCCCTCGGGAGTGTCAGCCCACAGCAAGACCCCTCCCATCTTCCCGACCAAAGTGCCTCCAGGCACCAAGTTCTCTTGGCGGCTTCCACTCACCCAGAGCAACGCTGCCACGTCAGGGCAATCACGAGCGATCTCATGGAGAGGGGCCTTGCCAAAGAACTCACGAAACTCTGCCTTGACCTGGGCCACTTCACCCTTGTCCCAATCCTCCCCTCTGGGGAACCGAGCCCGTAGTGCCCGCTTGACATGACGGTACTGCGCCTGTCGGATTTTGTGGTGAATGGCGCTCGCGGACCTCACTTCACAGCCACCTTACGGAAGGTGGCCTTCCCGTCTTTCTTTTTGAGTCGGTAGACCGTCTGCGCGGCTTCCACCACAGCAGGGTTGTGGGTCACAGCCAGCACGTCAAGCCCCATGCGCTTGCAAAGAAGCGAAAGGAACTGCCCCACGCGAGGGACATAGTGTTCCGCAACGGCTCCCAGGCTCTCGTCCAGCAAGAGCAGGGGCCGCAGCCCGCGTCGATTGAGGACCACAATACGGAGCAGCACTGACTGGACTGTGGACACTGAACCTCCGTATGCGTCTGTGCTGGACCCTTCAGTCACGGTCCCATCCTCCTGTTTCTGTACTGTGAGCAGGTCCACGGCCACCTTACCCCGCTGCACATCAATCTCGGTCCTGACAGAGAGGTCCAGATCATCGAAGATGGCCTGGAGCCCTTCCGTGAGCAAGGCTTCAACCGCCTTGGCGTTGTCCACCACCTCACGGTCGATGAGGGTACGAAAGAGGTCAGCCACCCGGCTCAACACCTCACCCTCAACCTCCAGGGATGACACCTGCCTCTCCACAACGGAGAGGGACCGCACCGCCGCATCCCGTAGGGCTTCGGTTCGGTCCACGTCCCTGCACAGGGACTCAAAAGCGGTCAAGTTCGCCACACGATCACAGTGTAATACTGGTTCCCGTCATTCTCCTCTGCGTCCTCATGGGAGAACGAAACGTATCCCCCACGCTTGCGGGGATGGACCCCAAAGGTCACGGAGTCGAGGTCAAACAGGTCCGCAATAGACCGGACGTACCCGTAGTCAAAGGAAAACGAGGTGTCTCCGAGTTCTGTCTCGGTGGACTGGACCAAGGGGTACATGTCGTCACCCCCCGCTTCCGAGGGCATCGACAGCACCAAAGCGCCATCCTGCGCCTGGAAGGTCACAGCTTGATGGCCCTTGGGGGCAGAAGCCAGCAACACATCAATCGCCCCGCTGAACTCATCTACGTTGAGCACGATGTTGCTGGGAGTCTCCTCCGGCTCCACATCGAGTTTGGGCATCGTCGCAGTCGGACGGCTTACCCCAATGTAGGAGCCATCGGGTCGTAGGAAGATGGAGCAGGAACCTGCCCCCTCCGAACGCGATGCCTCTTGGACGACAACCTCGGAACCCTGGGTGTTCTTGTCCCCGAGGAACCGAAGCACAGCCGGGAGATCCTTCCCCGAGATGCGGAGGTTGAGTGCGGGCAGCGCACGGACCTTGATGGAGGACACCGCCCGACGGTTGGTAGCCTGAAGCACCCCTTCGGTAGCCTCCGTCTGACAGATTTCCGGGCGGCTCGTGTCGTCCGTGCTGACGAAATACTGGGAGAGATTGAGGGCACGCGACAACAGGTCCGGGTCTACTGCCCCCACTTCCTGGGCATTTCCCAGGAGCCCGTCCCAATAGGGGAACTTGGAGGGGTCCAACGAACGCAACTTGATCTTGCTCCGAGGCCCTTTGGCCACCACACTTCCGTTGCCGTCACTCGCCAAGGTCAGAACCCCATCGCCCACCGAGGACACCCACTTGTCCAGCCGCCACGCCTCTACGGTAAAGGCATTACGGGACTCTGGGAGAACGTCGCCCGAGGCCCCCCCAAGAGGAGCACGAGAGAACACCCGCATGTCGTAGGACAAGACCTCAAATGACGGCCCGTCATCAGGCAGGGCGCGAAAGAGGTAATGACTCGACAGGTCTGATCCGCTGCCGACGGTGAGGGAGGCTACTTTGAGGGCGGCACAAAGGTCGTCCTTGGCGATTTCGATCTTCATCAGGGGTTCTCCATGTAGGGGGCGAGGGCTTCACGAGCAGCATCGAGGGCTTGCTCAAACGATTCGACTGCCTGCTCGTATGCAGCGTTGAGCGTATCAAGGGTCTGGTCGAGGGTGTCCGGGTCGAGTTTCTTTCCTCGGATCTCCTTTTCCACATCAGCAAGAGCCTTTTCGGCGGCCTCCTTCCGTCCAGCGATTCTCTGCGACTCCGCAGACAGACGGTCACGCAAGGCCACGGCAGTCTTCAGCCGGGTATCCAGTCCACTACTCATAGAACTCTCCTGTTGGGGTCTGTACCCGACCAGAGGGGTCGCTGACCCCCCCTCAAAGGGTGAAGTCCGCGAAGCCGTTAGCCGCATCGGTGATCTCTTGTACTTTGGTCTTCTTTCCCCGCTTCGCTGCGTTGGCCTGTCTCTGGACCTTCCGTTCCTCGCACACATCCTCAAAGGCGCAGAACTTACAAACGGGAGGGGTCGGGGTTGGGGCGAACTTCTCTTTCCACATCGCTTTCTTGGCATCAAGGGCTCGTTGAGCCAGACCCCGTAGGTCTTCCTCATCGAACTCGATCCACTCCACCCCTGTCTCGATGACCTCACCCCCACTCTCGTCATGGGTCACCTTCCCTGCGGGGAAGCGATACCAGACGTAGGCCAACCGGGCGGGGAGAACCTTGTAGGCCAGCTTGAACAGGAGCGCGTACCAGCGCAACTGGTCCGGGTCGGTGAACCTCATCTTGTGCTTGGTGTTCTTGCCATCAATGATGGTGACCCCAGTGTCGTCCCGACGAACGATGGTGTCAGCCCTGCCGCCGATAGGGTTCCATTTGTCGATCCAGCCCAGGAGGTCAACTTCCGCCTTGGCGTAGGGACCAAGGAGACGGTGCTCCTTCATCGTCTGGAGGTATCCGGCTACCCCTTCACGGCAGACCTCGATCATGTCGGCTCGGGTCATCCGTGCCTCGGAGTAGTCGATCTTGTTCCGGGGCTTGGATGCCAGCCGGTCGAACTCCCGCTCCACGAGGTCGAGCAGAACCCGTGAGAGGTTCTTGGGGTCACGGTAGAGTTCATCGTTGTACATCTTCTCGATGGCGAACTGGATAGCGATCCCCATCACGGCATGGTGCCGCGACTTCTGGGGAGGGCGCGGCTTGGGATTGCCAGGACCAGCCCCGCAGTCAACCCCATCCCATCCTTTCAGCCAAAGGAACTGTTGAGGGCACTCCTCATACGCTTTCAGATGGCTCCAGTAGAGCGTCGATTGCCGATTCATGCGCCCTCCAAATAGGCGAGGGCTCGTTCACGGACTTCCGATGGTACGCCCTCAATCCCCTTCAAGGCATCCTCCAACGTCTCCCCTTCCTCCTTCGGCTGAAGGGCA
>Ga0098052_1000602_pt1 | contig 22784 bp, 28 predicted proteins | sample 15_taG_FD_81591 | JGI IMG/M metagenome (GOLD analysis project Ga0098052, IMG submission 81591) | Marine viral communities from the Subarctic Pacific Ocean - 15_ETSP_OMZ_AT15312 metaG | ecosystem: Environmental > Aquatic > Marine > Oceanic | place: Pacific Ocean | collected 2015-01-18
GTCCGCGGAAAGCTCGCACCGCGGCGTGATGTTTTTCCCGACTAAGTGATCGCCCTGTTCATCGTTCACATCCGTATGGTTCAGCGTGAACGTCACAGTCGCGGAGCTTGGGCTAGCATTAGTGCCTACACTAAGTCCAAAGTCCGGAACTCCAAAGCCGTTCCATTCAAAGAATGGCTCGCCTGTCTCATGCGGCAGGAAATTGGATACGTCTGCGTGTCCAATCGAAAGTCCTGCCACATGTGCATTTTCGGCGTGTTGATGGCCCGTAATATCCACGCTCACGTAGTCGCCTGCGGTCATGTTAATCGTGAGCTGAGTAATAACGCCTGCGCCAATCACGTTGCCAAACTCAAGAAGGTGTTGGCCCAAGTCGGAAACAAAGTCGTTGCCGCAATAAGTCGCGCTCTGAGTGAAGTCGTCCTGTTCCGTGATCTGCCTTTGACAAGCCACGTTTCCGTCCTCGTCATTTGTCGCAACGTTCTGCACCCCTTTTGAGGTTGTTGAACTTTGCGTGTTGAATTCTGCGGCCAACCCAAAAAGATTGGATGCCTGTAGGTCGATAGTTGCGTCTGCCATTTTATTACCTCCGTTGATTTAGTTATAACTTTTTCCAGTTGCATACACGAGATCTAAATGCACTGTTTGACGCCACAACCGTGCTCGGTTACTGCGGCCCCCTGTGCGGTAGATTTCGGGTTCATCTGGAATGTCTGTAAGGGTGCACCATGTCACGTTCCCTGTCTGCTCGAGGTTGCCTGTAGAACGCAACCATGCGCACACAGTGCCCGCGAACTTCATAGCGAGTTCTCTAGTTGTCCACAGGGACTCAATGCGTGTGTCAGACCGGAGCGAGCACCATGTGGCGTCCGCGCCTTGAAGCCTGCTGATTGGGAACTCAGAGGACGCACCGCTTGTCATCATCCATACGTTCGAAAACTGGTCGTCGTTGGAGTCGCCTTTCACGGGCAGAAAACCGCGGAAGCAATCTTGGCCCTCCACAGCTCCAACGAACGCGGCGAAGCTTTCAAACGCGGCCTTCTCCGCTCTGTACCACGCATCAGAAATCACATCTGCGCTGATCGCAAGCGTTCCCGTCCACGCGCCCCGGCCTGTGAGCTCTTGCCCAGATTGCAGATAATAGTTTACGGGAATCCCGCCTACGTCTGTAGATTCAGATATGATCCAATCGCTCCCGTCATACCAATAGCTGAGGCCGTCCCCGGTGTCCGTGTACACTGCGGAACCGGAAGAGACTTCCCCTGTGTCGTACCAATAAGCCGGACTCTGTAGTGTGTCCGGTTGTGCGTCCGAAGACGTCGTTACATAGCTGAATTCATAAACGGGTTTCATATGCCAATCCCTTTCGTTAGGTCCGCAATGACCTTATCGATCAACTCGTCAATATTATCCTCTGAGTCGGTGTATGCACGATAAATAAATTTGTCGTCCGCCTTCCGGCCTTTCTGTTTCGTCCGCACGCCGCGTTCACTCCACTCTACGCCTTTCTTGTCGTGCATCTTTTCCGCGTACTTTCCGCCCTTGGAGTTTATGGGCACGCCAATTGAAACCTTGTGTTTGTCCGCGTCAGACGTAATCGAGTCCCGTAGCGACCCCGTGGAAATCCCGGCTGAACTCCGGCGCGTGCGGCCGCTCTTGTTCATCTTCGCGTAGTCCATTTTCTGCGGGGACTCTGGGCAGTATGTTTTCGCCAACCCAACAACCCGCAGGCCGATCTCTTTGAGGAGCCGCTTTGTTCCTCTGCCGTATCTTATCCCCGCCCGCTTGAGCGAGACATTAAGCCTCTGGAGTTGCCGCGTGTCTATGGAGACGTTGTTCATCGTTCCACCTCCGAAGGCAAAAGTGCACGCACAAAGTGAACACAGTTGGGATGAAATACTCCGGCGGCGATTGCGTCCGCGTACGTTGGATATCCCTTTGTCGCTCCGGTCATGGAAATAATTTTACCGGCCCAGTCGTCGCACGGGTCGTCCTCGTACACATTGCTCGACCCTGTCACTCCGCCTTCGATCTTGTACAAGTCATATCCGAGCTCTTCGGTTGCCTCTGTGATATAGGTTTGCCTCGCGGCAGTTGCGTGGAGCGTACGGTTGAGCATTCCGAAATAATTGTCCGCAGTCCAATTCCGGCCCCGTTTATCCTTAAAAGTGAACCGACCCGTGGCCTTTCGCACTTTCTCTTCCATGCGCTTCGCAAGCTTGCGATTGGTTAGACCCTCTACGGCGCCTTCTGCAATTGTTGTGGACACAGCCGCTCGCACGGCGCGAATGTCACTCGTCAACATCCCGCCGACGTGCGCGTTCATCGCGACCTGTGAGTTCACAGTGCCCGGATTGATGAGGCCCACAATGTCGGCAACATGCTTCTTGGAGAACGCGCCGAAGGTGCCTGCGACTGCGCCTTTGGGCAAATCTTCCCGTGCGTACGTCCAGAAGTTCTTAGCGGTGATTTTTACTTCGGAGTCGACCCATTCATTGACGTTGGTGTTCAGGACCTTGTACTGCTTTCCCAGTTCCGTGAACATCTTGTTCCGGACCGCGGCGTTCGTAGCGAAGTTGGGAAGTGCGGAGAATTGCGCTATGGTGCCCACGACAGCTCGCTGTGCCGTGCCAAGCATACGTGTCGCACGCTTGCGGCCTTGAGCGATGTTCCTGTTGAGCTGTTGCGCTCTCCGCTTTCCGTTAGGCATGTCATCCCCTGTCTAGTTGGGACCTAGTGAGTTGAAGGAACCTCGTAGCCTGCGGAGACATAGTGACGCCGCTTGTGCGCTCCTCTTCCTGATAATCTACGGACTCGATGTCCCGTGCGCCTGAATTTGCCGCGTGCGTGCGTGCGGTGTTTTCAAGGATAAACAATGCGTGTTCAAAGATCGCGAAATCAGGCCTGAAGTTTTCCGCTCCGACAACCGGAAAGTCATCATCCCCGTAGATATCTGCCAGGTCGGTCCCGAGATACAAGTTGACCTCCCGCTCCGCCTGGTTAAGGCCTGCCTTCTGCGTCGCGGACGAATTGCGTTCCCAGTCCATGTGGCGGATATGATTGTCCGCCGCATAGTATGCGTCCGCCTGCGCCAGCTTGCCGTCGATTGTCAGGTCGAAATAGGACATCCCTAATCTCCCGCTTGAAGTTGCAAGAACTCCTCAATGTGAGTGCGAGCTGTCCCAGGCTTCTTGACGCCAGACGCAATAGTGAGTCCGAGTTCCTGCTTCGCAAAGGACCGCAATGCGCCCACGTCGTTGGACGTGCGCCAGTCGAACGGCGCGGCTTCGCCCTTATTTCCGTCAATATCGCTGTCCTGTGCGCTTTTCAGGGCCACGCCCGTGTCTTTAGTCAGATCACGCGCTATCGCAGGCTGTGCGACGTTTACGGGCTCTGTGTCCACAATGCCCGCCCGGGATTCAAGCTCTTCAACGCGAGCATAAAGTTCTCGGAACCTTGCGTTCAAGGCCGCCGCGGTGACTAACCCGTGTCTGATTGCTTTATATATTGCCACTTTGGTTCTCCATTAAAATTGTCGGCGGGGGCTTTCACCCGCCTGCTTTTTATCCCAAGGGAGTCAGGGGATTAACAAACGCCAACGATATAGCAGTCCACATCCATATCAGTTGCATTGAAGTCTGACGTCACTACAACCTTCGCGTAGCACTCTTCAACTTCACGCGGCACAATGAATGATGCCAACTTTTCACCTGCCGCGATGGAGGTACTAGCCTCGACCGTTGCTGTGAAAATCGTATTGTCAAATGTTCCGCCGCTTGCATCTGCGGTCACAACGGTGATTACGAGAGTTTCCCCTGAACCCGTTGCCAACGCGGAATTGGCGACTACTTTGAGCTCCTGTGCGCCCATAGTCTGAGCCAAAAGGAATTCTGCGGATGTGGTTGCTCCAGAACTGGCAAGGGCCTGCGCGTCGAAGATCAAATCTCCTTCACAGTACAGGTCGCCGCCGATTTTGTTAGTTGCAATTGCTTTTGCCATTTTATTTCTCCGTTAAGGTTTAAAAAATAGGAGGTCGAGCTGAGTTGCCCAACCCTCCCAGGTTAGGCCACTACAGCCTCGGTGCCGTCATCGAAGTTGTACGAGTCGACGATGCGGATTCCATTCCACGTCGCAATGCGAGTATTGTACTCACCCTCTGACGTGGACATGTGCAAGGCTGTCGCTTTATACACGCCCAAGGCGTCCAGTACTGCCGGGTGGCAGTAGATGAATGTGTTCGCCGAATTACCACGGGCATCACGGATCATCTTGTTGATCTGCGCTTCTGTCGGAAGTGCCTTGAACCCGGTGTCTGTGCTTCCATCTGCGGTCAATTCAATATTGACGATAGACGACACATTGCGCGGGTTTGCAAGCTGAACAGAAAAATACGCTTTGATGCGTTCGCCGTATCCAACTTTCTTTTTGCTGTCGTCGTCGGTGAACTCGTAAGCGTTGCCGCCGTTGAGCGGGAGCATGTCGAAAACTTTTCCGTTGCCGAATCCGTTTGCGTCATACAGGCCACTAGTTTCACCCTCTACCCATTTCACACAGGCCATAGAGTACTGCGTGCTTGAGGTGGTGCCGCCAGCTGTTTGTTCCCGTCCGTTTGCTTTCGCATAAGGCCGGATGGTGTTGTATATGAGCGAGCGTTCCGTGTCCGCTCCAGTCTGCCGCAGGATGGTGGGCATTTTCTTGGCAAAGTATGCCGCCGCGCCTCCCATCTTCTTGGCCTTGTCTTCACCCACTCGGATGACGCCGCCCAGAACGCTGAGGTCCTGATAGCCCAGAGTCCCTTCAGACCCGATGTCCGGCAGTTCGTCGTCAAGGTTGACGAGCTGTGCGCCATCGACCTCTTTGAGTTCTTCGTACACGTTTCGAAGCCCGTGGGATGCGGGTTGCATCGGAAGCATCGCCAAGATAGGCGCTTCCTCGGTTACTGCGTCGATTTCAGCCGCTTGTTTTTTCGCCATGCGGATACCCACATCGCGGAAGAAGTTTTTGAATTTCATTTTCTAGCTCCTATTATATTTTGCATTATTTGTCGCCCCATATCGCCTTCTGATTGTCAGCGATACTCGAGGCACCCGTGTTCTCGTTATCGTCGTCGCCGCCAGCGCCGCCCTTGCCTCCCGTACCTCCAGGAGCCTCAGCCGCAATGAATGACTTGTGCGAGTCTCTCACTGTGCTCAAAACCTCATCCACCTTCTCCTGATCCGACAGGTCTTCGACCCCTGACAGCGCCTGAGTGACTATGAGCTTCGCAGTTTCGTGCGGTGTGCCCGCAGTCCACTGGATAGCGCCCGTGATATCCGAGAGCCGCGCCTGTCGTTGCGTAGTGGCAAACTCTGCCTTATCCGCTTCGCGTTGTTCTCTCTCGGCCGCGAGCTGGTTCTTCAGCTCCTGCGTCTCCTGCTCTATACGCTCTGCCTCTGGCAACTTAGCTCGCTCAGCCTCGGATACCTTGCGCTCCGCAGTTTCGGCTCTTTCCTTGTACTTCTTTTTATCAGAAAGAATCCCCGCGTGCTTACCTTTCTCCGCGTCGAGTTCGCTTGTCAGTCTTTCTACTTCCGCACTGGTGTCCAAGGCCTCAACCGCCTCAATTACGTCGGCGTCCAGTTCCTTTTCCTTCAATACGGTTAGTATGTCGGTCAGTTTCATGTGTTTCGGTCCTTATGTTTTTGGGCTTCCCCAGTAGCTAATTCAACGGCAATAGCAGGGCCGAGTACCTGATTATGGCTCAGGAAATGCCAAAGATTTTGGGACGTCGTTGGGACTCCAGTTGTCCACAGCGTCCATGATTTTGTCGAAATCTTCTTGGGGCAAAGATGAACCAACCCGGTTCATTCTTTCAACCAGCTTTTTCGTGATCATACGCGACACCTCGTCCGGCACGCTCACGTTCCCCGCCATGACGATGGCCTGGATCTCTTGCAAGAAGTCCCCGACGTCGAAGTCTGTATTGTACACGGGTTCCCATGTTGGGAAGTCCGCGTCCCACGCCGCAGAGATGGTGACGGCCTTTTGTTCTGCGGCCTGCAATGTCTCCGCTCTTGCGGTCATGACTGCGGCCACGTCCAGAAAGTCCCACGCCTTCGCCTCTGCGCTCGCGACCTGACGCGAGTCCTGTTGGAGTGCAAGGCCCACGACTTCGAACAAGTCTGCCTTCAGCCCCGTCAAGCGCGGCGCGATAGACCCGATGGCGCTCGCATCCGGCGTCAGGTAATAGGGCGACGGGTCTTCCTTGTCCACAGTGATCGGATACTTGAAGCCAATCACTAGGCGTGCCACGTCTGCCGTGGAGCGTGCATATCCGTCTTGTTGCGCTCGTGCCATTACGGATGCCGGAAGTACGAGCTGAGGATATACGGTGTTGAAATAGTTGGCGCGGTCTACAGAGCCCAGATCCATGATGGTCCGGTTAATGCTCTCCAGATCGTCAAACGGGATGGGCTCTGCGCTCGTATCGCCGCATAAAACGAACGGCACGACGTCAAGCGGCTGTCCGTTGGACTTTGTCAACGGGATCTCCGTTTTTGAAATCTGCGTGCGCACGTTGGACTGGTATCTCAAGTCTGGCGTCTCTTTCACGCGATATTCCGTGACCTTGCCTAGTTCCCACAAAGTGACGACGCGGCAGTGCGTTGCTCGCATGTCTGGTCGCGCGTTTTCGTGTTCGACGCGCTGTGTTTTGATCCAGACAAGTGTTCCCTGCTCATTGAAGTGCCAGTCGAGAACGTCGAGCGCGGAATAGAACTGCCAATAAGGCCGGATCTTGTTGTTCTCTTTCTCCTGTACACTGAACTGAGTCCCGTCGCCTTTCCGGGCCGGAGCGTCAACGCCAACCCAACACCAACCCGCCGCGAGTATATGGCGAGAGACCCTCCGCATAATGTCATTCACGCTCTGCCCATCCCGGGTGATGTCAGCGACGACGCCTAGGTCTGCGGCTTCTCGCACGGGAGGATCCTGGAACACGTACTGGTTGATCTTTGACGCGATGCGGCCCAGATATGGGAATGCGTGCGTCTGTTGGAGCCGCCCTGTTGAGCGCGATCCGTCCGGACGCTTGCCGCCGCACCAGTCGATCTCATTCTCCCCGGCATACCGGGAAAGTCGCGCGTTGACGTACGGACGCCCCCCGCCCAGGCCTAGCAGGTTCGTGACGAGCTGTTGTCTGCGTGCGGTGTACGTGGGATGCCTGCGATAGACGACTATTTCGTCGGGCGTCGCATTCAGCGGCATGCCAGTGGGCGCTGTGATCGTCCCGTCGATGTACCCGCGGAGCGCCTGGGATGCGTCTTCTCCCAACTCGCACGAGTTCAAAATTTCAGTTGCGTTGAAGCCAGTTTCGTCTCTCATGGTTGGGTATTTTGTCCGTGTGGCTACGGATGTCAACCCAATTGTAGGACTAAAAGACCAGGATGCCGGAGGGGGCCGCCATCAACGGCCGCAGGGCATATCGGAGCGCGTCGATGAAATGATTGTTTGCATCTAGGATGATCGGCAATACGTCTCCGGTGCGCGGATCGACCTTGTAGCTGTACTTGCGAAACTCTTTTATCGTCCCCACGCACCGCGGGTGGACCACAATGCGCCGGAAGCTCCGGATGAACGCGATGCCGTCCTCGACGCTCCCCTTGCCCTTCTTCACGCCCGTCACCAGCGGCATCCCGTGCCTGCGCAGGTAGCTGATGGATTCTGGCCGCGCACTGTCTGCCCGGACGACGAACTTCTCGATGCCGGGGATACAGGACGCCAGATAGGCGTGCGTGTGGTCGAGCTCCAAACCCACTTTCCCCGCCTCGTGAGAAACATAAAGCGTGTCCCCGGCCGCATACGCGCGAACGCCCGTTGTCGGATCTTGGGAGAACCCAAAGTCGACCCCGTGGTACGGAGCCCCGAACGAGTCTTCGATGTCGAATTCGCGGACTTCATACTTGTCCCTGAAGATCTGCGCGTCAGACGCTTGCCAGTACTCGCCGCCCCATACGTGGGCATAGAGCTCTGGGTCTATTGTCTTGTCGCGCTCCGCGAGCTCTAGCAGGACATCGGGGCAATACGGGTTGTCTGTGTAGTTCACTTCAACGTCGAGCACCTTGTCCCCGTACTCGCGGACGCTGTTCACAGCGTCGTCCGGCTGATCCGGGTTGAACGTGAATATGAGCATTCGGCCGGGCTCGCGGATAGAGGGGTTCAGCTTTTCTAGCGACTTCGCAGAAATACTCTGAGCTTCCTCGCACCACACGAACTTGATGCCTTTGATCGACTTGATGCTGTCTTTTTTCGTGCCTGCGTTCATGCCCTTGAACAGGAACTTCGCGCCGGAGACTGTGTTCACGAGTTCTGTTTTCGTGATGTGAAAATGCTCGGACAATCCAAGCTCCTCAACCCAGGCCTCGAGCGTCGCTTTCACAGAGTCATCAATTGAGTTCTGAACTTCGCGCGTGCAAAGGATGTGGCCGGGGTCTGCAAACGAGTTCAAAACCAGGAACCTGCCCACCTCCTCCGTCTTGCCCCCGCCGCGGCCCCCGTGGATCAGGAAGTACTCATATCTGCCCCGCTCCTGCGCCTTGTACAGGAACGCCAGTTTCGGGATTGGGTTGTTGGTCTTGACTCGAATTTCCACAGGTTACTCCGGGCGGGTGATAAAACAAGGCGTGCCCTCTCCCCACCAGGCCCCGAGCACGTTGAACTCAAACCACTCCTGTGCGTCCTCTGCGGACATGCCGTGGTTTTTGCGAAGCGTCGCCAGCACCTTCTCGGTGTCGTAGCAGGTGATCGTGCCGGGGATCCCGGCACGCTCCACCGTCCCCGCGACACAAGACGCGAACTCTGGGAGCTGAATACCTCCATCCATCATCTCTGCACCCTCCTGTCGATGCGAACAGCGTGGAGCGGGAGCGAGCGCGGAAATGCGTGTCCCTCGAACTTGACAAGGATCTCCGTAAAGCCGCGAAGGTTGCGGCGTGCGATGACTTTGCCCGGGGTTCCGACCGCGATGTTCGTATTCGGGGATCGGCGGTTGCGGAGCGACTTGTACCCGTTGCGGGCTAGGATTACGTTGTCCATTTACGCAACCTCCAAACCGAAGTTGCAACGGACCTCGCAGAGATATTCGTAAAGGTCGGATTCGGACGCGGTGCGGATGTCGCTTTCCGGCTCGTACAGGAACTGACGCAGGTTGTGCGCGGTGTTAAGAAACTCGATGCGCTGAACCAGTTCGTCGCGGGTCAAAGCGGAGTCTGAACCGTCAGCGTCTGTGATCAGTTCCACCTCATTTTGTACTTCGGCGGAGATTGCGGCGGTCAGCTCTGCAAGTGCTTCTTCTTTGCTGTTATGGGTGACAATAAACCCCGCAGACTCGGCACGGTAAAACGCAAAAGTTTTGTCTGCGGTTTTCGTTGCGCGGCCGAGCTGTGCTTGACGCTCGAAATAGAAGATGTCTTCTCCGTGGGCTTTCATGGACTGCTTGGTTGTGGTTGCTGTATACATGGTACGTGTTCCTTTGGGTTACGTTTGAGGCGGTGCTAAATGCTCCGCCCATCTGCCCCCGGTTATAAGGAACAGGAGGCAGAGCGTCAACACGGTACTTCACATTTCTTTTACGAGCTGTCCGGGCCCCCCTCCGAGTTCCCAGGCTTCTCACCGTTAAATTCGACCACAAAGTTCGTCGGGCCTGCTCCGGCGTCGATGTTGATATTCGTGCCGTCCGTCCAGAGCTTCAGGTATTTTCCCATGAGCTCCAGAGCCTTCAGCCGCCCTTCTAGTTTGACGGACACACCGTGCGGGCCGTGCGAGACGCCGGAGATGCACTGTCTCGCCGCCTTCGGGATATCAGACAGCGGTTTCAGGGCCCCGGTATCGTCGAAGATGTCGAGCGGATCCACGGACGCCATTCGCGTAATCATGGAGATGACCTCCGCGGCCTGGATCTGGGATAAGCCGAGCGACCGTTCCACAACATCGCCGAGTTGGTCCTGTATCTTTCTGTTCTTGAGCAGTCTGACGCCGGACACGGCCGCCGAGCGTTCTGCGTATCCTGCCGCCGTTGCCGCGCGTGTGGAGTTGAAATCAACGAGGTACTCTTCACAGAATTTCCGTTGGCGGGCTGTCAGCACCTCTGTCACAGCTCTATCCCCTCGCGTTCGCAGAGAGTGTCCACAATTTTCAGTCCTTGGCGCAGGCCTCGGGCTATGAACACAGTTTGACCTAGGGCGGACATCTTTTCGGTCACTTCTTTCTGCGCACCGGATACCGTACCTTTCAGCGTCTTCACCTCGATCCAGTATGACTTGCCCTCGGCGCCGATTACGCATAGGTCCGGAATCCCGGCCATCACTCCGATGCGTTTAAACGCCGCACCTTCGCGAGCAGAGCGGTTCCCGCCGTTCGGGACGTGGAATATGAACAGCCCCCGTTCGCGTGCGACACGGACCATTTCTGCCTGAATAGAGTCCTCTACGCTCCTGCCTGGCATTATGCGGTGACCCCGAGCGCGTCCGCTTCCTTTTCCACGAGGCGCCGGACCATACAGCTCATCGACACGGGTTCGCCTTCTTCCCCCGTCGCCCGAGCGGACAGTTTAACAAGTTTTCGTTTCGTGTCAGCGTCCATCGTGAACGTAGTGTGTTTCTTCATTGTAAGCTCCATGTGGTGTTATGTCTAAGTCCTATCAACATACCGCATACCAGGCACAGCGTCAACGTCGGATTCCGAAAACCGGCAGATTTCCGCACTGCCGCCCAATGCAATAGTCCCGATTGTATAGGTTGAGTCAATAATACCAGGGGTTTGGTGAAAACGCAATAAGAACGCGATTGCGTCCAGTTGCGCGACTTGAGTCAATAATACCAGGGGTTTGGTGCTCAAATACAACGATACAACAGACGATACTATATAAGGGACCCCCACTCCCTCCCCCACCTATTCTCTTACACGGGCGCCCTCCTTTAGACTATCTAAAGAAACCCCCTACGGGGGTTCCTTCTACCTTCGTAAAAAAAAAAGCCATACCAACTGTGTATTAGGCGTTGTATTGTTGTATTCGGGCACCACGCCCCTCGTACGACAGGGCCAACCTATACAACTGCCGAATACAATGCGATCATTGTATAGGGCACCGAACCCTTGCAAACAAAGGCTCAACCTATACAATTGGGGTCTTTTCCGCTCAGATACGTGAACACAGCCCCCTGATACGCACCTAATCCGCAGTCCCCGCCCCCGCCGCTCCCAACTCTGCACAGCACGCTCAAATCCCTCTGTATTTCGCGCCTGTGCTCGTTTCCCGCCCTCACCCACGTACTTATTCGGATCAGGTCCTCAAACGCAACACAGCTCAGACAGGGTCTCCAACTGCCGCACCCCCGCCCAACGCACACAGGTTCGCAATACGTTATTGACACGGCAGGATCGCATACCTTACGTTCTCCCTTTCAGCGCCGTCCCCGTCCGCGCACATCAAAGTGACGGGGGAACCCACGAGGCACCTCACATGAAAACGCATTACCTACTCGACCACAAGCAATCCGCATGTGGTCTTCATAAACCCCGCCGGGCCACAAAGCGAGTCAACTCCGTCGACTGCCCGTCCTGTCTCGCATGGATAGAGAAGAACTTGAAAATCCGTGCTGAACAAATACACAGGAAAGCGGGGGGGAACACTCATGCTCAGTAACATCCTCTCGGAACTCCAGGCCTTGGACCAATGGGTCTGCTGGCAGTACGAAGAACGCAACGGCCGCCCCACCAAAGTCCCCAGGCAGTCCAACGGAGATCTAGCGAGCGCGACAAACCCGGCCACATGGACAAGTTTCAGCAATGCGCGAGACGCTGTCGAAGAGTGCGGATTCAGCGGCCTGGGATTCGTGTTCACGGAAAGCGACCCCTATATCGGGATCGACGTGGACGGGAGCATAGACGACGAACTCGTCCAGTTCATGGACAGTTATACGGAGAGGTCCCCGTCGGGCACAGGTGTCCACATCTTTATCAAAGGGGAGCTCCCAGACGGGGGCCGGGGGCGCCGGAGCGGGAAACTGGAGGTCTACGCTCGCGAGCGGTTCTTCACCATGACAGGGCAGGTATATCACGATGCGCCTATCCGGTCGGATGCGGAAAAGCTCGCACAGTTCATGGCCTACTTCCCAGAGCGCAACGAAACAGTCTTGGAGGACGTCGTCGAAGGGGAGCCTCCTTTGCGCGACGATGAGGTTTTGACTGCCGTGCGCACGAGCGCACAATCCGCCGTATTCGCCAAGCTATGGGATGGAGACTGGCAGGACACCCACGAGTCGCAGTCCGACGCGGACGCCGCGCTGTTGAGTCGCTTGCGGTTTTGGACTGGAGGACACCGGGCGCAGAGTCTGCGGTTATTTGGGCAATCCATGCTCGGGCGACGCGACAAGTGGAGCCGGGAGGATTATCAGGTGGCGACATGGGACGCTATAAACAGAGGCATAGTGCGCGACATCGCTCCCGTGGACATCCGCGTCCCGATGTTCCTGCGTCCGGATGTCGCTGTCGAGGCCGGGCTCTGTGATGTGGAGCAGATCCGGCAGACGTGCGACGCGGCAGTTCGCACAGCTATTCGAGGGACTGTCCTGGGGGCCCTCGTTACAGAACTCGAGGCGGTGACGGATCCACCTCTCCCGCTCGCGCTCACGCTTCCGAAGGCCTACGCAATCGCCGGGGCCGCGCTCACAAGCCGGACGAGCAACCCGCTCGCTTCAGGAGGCCGGGGCGTTGGGCTCGCCAAAGTTGTGATCAACACCGCCGGGGGCCAGGCGTGCAACGTATACGCGCTCACCGTTTCGGAGTCCGCCACGGGAAAAGACATCGGGGGCGTGCTCTCTAGCTTTGCCCACGAAAGAAAGTGGCATATCGGGGGCACGGGGTCCACGGAGGGCCTGCTCGATGCGCTCGCCGCGAAACAGGGAAAGCCTGTCATTATGGAGATCGGAGAGTTTCAGAACTGGGTGGATCAAAGGCACTGGCAAGCGAAGGCCGCCCCCATGGTCACGGACATGTTCAATAAATACTGGTTCGAGATGTCCCTGTCTCAACGAGGGGAGAATGTAAAGCCCCGGGCGTCGAACTACTGCGCTCTGAGCATCACCGCCAATGTACAGCCTGCCGTGATGCAGAGATTCAGCTCAGACCGCGTCGCGTTGGATTCAGGGTTCCTGTCGCGCTTCCTCCTATGCAACAACCGAGACAATTCGTTCCGGTATGCGGCCTCCGGATTCAAGACTGCGGACGCGGTGAGTCGCATCGGGGAAGCTGTCTCCCCGCTTGAGGCGCTCCAAGGGAAAGTCTCGTTCTGTACACGCACGAGTTTCGGGGAGCTCGTCGACGAGTTTGAAGGCGCAGAGTTCGCGCCGCACTGGAAACGGTTGATCAACGAGTACGGGCCCCGCTTCGCACTCATGCTCACGCCGCAGTGCGGAACAGTTCCGCGAATCGAAGACGAGGGATGCCGGAAGGCTGACGTACTCATTCGCTGGCATTACATGCACGCGCTCGACGTGTTCCGGTGGTTTGATAAAGACGACGCGAAATACGAGAAGTTCCTTCACACCGTCTTCAAAGCCGTCGGGCGTTGCCGGAAGAAAGCAACACGCACCGCGCTGTCTCGTAAGGTAGGAGGAAGTGCGAAGCGCCGGAACGAGGCGCTCGAAGAGCTCGTAGAACGCGGCTATATAAAGGAGGTATTCAGCGGAAAAATCCTCCGATTCGCTGTAGATACGCCGCCCAGAGAGTGGGCCCAAGAATAAATCGCTTAAAATCGTCTTCTGTAAGTCCCTGGTTTTCGGGGGTTTACAGAAGGCATGAAAAATAAACGAAATATCCTGTTGAGTCTAAACCCGTTTGGCCCCATAAATATACACATCGCACGGGGCGATACACTGACAGCAACCGTAAAACAAAGGACCACGGAAAATGAAAACAGCACTGAAAAACACCACTCGCACTTTCGGAATCGAACTCGAAGTAATCGCAGACGGACACCAAGTAGCTCGCAACATGACCGCCGCGGGCCTTCCTACACAGTACGAAGGATACAACCACCGCACTCGCAACGTGTGGAAAGTTGTTTATGATGCGAGCGTCAGCGGCGGATGCGAACTCGTTTCTCCCCCGCTTAAAGGGATCGAGGGGCTCGAACAGATCGAAACAGCGTGCCGCGTACTCAACGAAATGGGCGCTCGCGTTAATCGCAGTTGTGGATTTCACGTTCACCACGACGCTCGTGATTTCAAAGTGCAGAACCTTCGCAACGTTGTTCAGCTCTATGCCGCCTACGAAAGCGAAATCGATAAAATGATGCCTGCATCACGCCGCGGAAACGCGAACGGTTTCCTGCGCTCGCTTAAACAGCACGCTTGCCTTGAAACATCCGCTCACGGGATCGTAGCGAGCCAGAACGTTTCCTACCGCACAGACGCTCGCTACACGAAAGTGAACGTCAACGCTTTCACACAGCACGGAACAGTCGAGTTTCGTCAGCACAGCGGAACGGTAGACGCTGAAAAAGTGATCGCATGGGTTATCCTCACACAGCGCATGATGGAACGTTGCAAAGGCACTCGCAAAGCACCAACAGCCGAACAGGGCCGCATCCGCAACATCCTCCAGAGCCTCGGCATTCGCAACTGCGCAGGCGATCAGCTCGAAGCGGGAGAGCTCGCACTTCGCAACTATGTCAACGCTCGCCGCGAATATTTTCGCACACAGACTCGCCGCGAAGCTCGCCGTGCAACCCGTTCGCGGGTTGCTTAATTCAACTTTCAATAACCGGAAAACAAAGAACCCGAACAGGAGACACACAATGAACATCGCATCAAAAACAACCGAGCAGAAACTGGAGGCGCTTTTCGCCACAGTCGAGCAGGAAATGAAACAGGAGCTCGAGCGGCTCCCCATCGCGCTCGAGCTTCTCGTCGAGGAGCTCAGTGCGCCTGGCATGGCTCCGCTCAACATGGACGCGGCTTACAATGCCGCGCTCGTGGCCGCCGGGGGGATCGCGTACGCATCGGACGCTCGCATGGTCCTCGACTTCATCACACGCAACGTCTAAAGGAGGCGGAGACTATGTTTAACGAAATCCAACCAGCTCGCGTGTTTTACTTCGCATACGGATCCAACATGAGCAGGCGCCAGATGCGTCAGCGGTGTCCCTCCGCGCGATTCAACGGAGCGGCCCTGCTTCAAGGATGGACGCTCAAAGAGCGACTGTTCGCAGACATCGATCGCCGCAAGGGCGCGATGGTCCACGGGGTCGCATGGGAAGTCACAGAGCGCTGTGTCCGGTCGCTCGACATCTACGAAGGCGTCTCGTGCGGGCTGTACCAGAAAGAAAAAGTGAGCATCACGCTCGAGAACGGTAGCAACGTCAAGGCGCTCGTGTATCAGGAGACGCCCCAGGCCAAAGTCGAGCGCAACAACGACGCATTCACACTGTCTTATGTCGCGCTGTGCGCAGAGTCCGCCATTGAGTGCAAAGTGCCTGTGGCCCCCGTCTTCAAGCGTCGCTTGCGGGCGTACGGTAAGGCGCTCGGCAAGAGCGTGAACATTCACAAGGAAGCTCTGGGCTGGTAGGCCTGGGAGCGCACGAAAAAACAAGCCCCGTTCGCGGGGCTCTTACTAGGAGAAACAAAATGGCACATGAAGAAAAAGATCAAACACTCGCGGAATTAGTCGCGAAGTGGAACACGCAGAAAAAATCGGAGCGGGCGGCGACGTCCTCCCGTGTGAGTACGGAGCAGGAAATCATAACGCGCCTGTCGGAACTGGACCGCGAGGTTCCTGCGGAAGGCGCTGTGACGTACGAGACGCCGAACGGATTCAAGCTCACAGTCACCACCAAGTTGAACCGCAAGATTGTGGACACGGATAAACTGCGAGAGCTTCAGGACGACATCCCCGAGAACCTGCGTCCGTGGGCGTTCGTGGAGAGCATCAAACTCGACGCTCGCGGCCTGCGATGGCTGTACGAAAACGAACCGGGTCTTGCGGCTGTCTGCGGAGAGTTCATCGAAGAAAAACCTGCGAAGCCGGGTTTCAAAGTTGTGGAGGTATAGCTATGGCATTCTCACTCGACAGTATCAAAAGCGGGGGCGTTCCCAAGCCTCCCCGAATCCTGTTCCTAGGAGTCGAAGGCATTGGCAAATCCACATTCGCGGCGGCTTGTACACCAGAGGGGGAGCCGACCGAGGACACAGCTCGCGTGCTGTTCATCCCGGCCAATAAAGAGCAAGGCGTCGATGGGATCCAAGTGAACCAGACGCCCCCGGTATCTTCGTTCGAAGGCCTTATGGATATTCTGTACGCGTTGTATGAATCCGCGGCAAAAGGCGAGCTCCAGTTCGACACGCTGTGCCTGGACTCCACGACGTCCTATGAACCGCTGGTCATTGAGGAGGCCATTGCTCGGGATCCTAAGGCGAGCTCTGTGGACAACTTGAATGGCGGATACGGAAACCAGGAACTCGCGATCAATGCGGTCTGGGGCGACCTGTGCGAGGCGTTGGACGCACTGCGCGAGCACGGGGTGTCTTGCATCCTCACGGGGCATGTTCGCGTTCGCAAAGCGAAGGACCCCATGGTTGCGGAAGACTACGACACGTACGAGCAAGACATCCGCGTCAGCGGTGCGAACTATCTTCAAAGGTGGGCAGACGGAGTCCTGTTCGCGAACTACGAGACGCACGTCGACACGGATAACAAGCGCGGCATTGGAAAAGGGAAACGTGTTCTGTACACGCAGAAGCGGCCGGGGCATCCGGGCAAGGTGCGACATATTTTTGGGAAGGTCCCATATAAGATGGATCTCGATTGGGCTGTGTGGTCTGACGCGATCAGTAAATAACAAAACAAGGAGCTCATCATGAGTTGGCTAGAAAAAAGAAAAGACGTTGGCACAGGTGCCGAACGCGGCGAAGTACTGGACATCGGCGATTACGTATTCGAGATCACGAAGGCGGAGCTGGTGCAGAACAAAAACAAGAACGGGCGCTATCTGGACCTGGAGCACACCGTCATCAGCGACCACAGCAAAGGCCGCAAAGTGTTCACGAGGTGGAATGTGGAGCACCCGAATCCGACCGCGGAAAGAATCGGTCTGGAGCGCGTGAATCAGATCATCGAATTCGGCGGGATGGACGCAGAGCCGGAGAGTGAGAAAGACATGCTCGGCGTCATGATCGGCGGCCGCATCACGGTGCGTGAGGATCCAGGCTACGACCCGGACTGCCAGGTGTCGTATTACAAGCGTCCGGACAGTTGCAACTTGGAGTCCTATACCAAGTTCACGCCGGGGGCAGACGCGTCCAAGGCCGCGGGTGGGGGCAAGAAGTCCTTCGCAGAGCGTTCGTCGGAAAGCGCGAGCGATAAGACCGCGGAAACTGCCGCCACGACAACTGCCAAAAAGCCTTGGGAGAAATAAGATGCTAGGCCTCGACCCTCACAATTCAACGGTCAAGGCGATGCTCTCAACGTGGGAGCGGCGGGAAGAAGATGAATCCCGTCGCCCCTACCTCGGGGCCTCGATGATCGGAAGTGAATGCGACCGTTTCTTATGGCTCGCGTTCCGATGGGCGTTCGCGCGTCCAACGTTCGACGGACGTATACTCCGTCTGTTCAACCGCGGTCACCGCGAAGAGCCTGTCTTCGAACAGGAGCTCCAGGCCATCGGCTGTGAAGTCGAGGGCACTCAGCACGAAGAGACGTTCGCCAAAGGGCACGGCAAGGCGCATTGCGACGGCGTTGTTCGCGGCCTTGTTGAAGCTCCAAAGACGTGGCATGTCGTGGACTTCAAAACGATGAACGATAAATCATTTAAGAAGTTCCTCAAGTGCTCCTCCGAAGAGGACTTCGCAGAGGCATATCCCAGATATTTCGGACAGCTCCAGATCGAGATGGCGCTCATGGGCCTGGACCGCTGTGCGTTGTTCGCTGTAAATAAGAACGACGACAGTCTCCACATGCTCCGTATGAGGAACGTTGCTGGCGACCATTACGTCGCGCGTGCGGAGAACACAGTAGAAGCAGAGGCGCCTCCTTGCACGGACCGCACGCCGACAGACTACAGGTGCCGCTTCTGTGACGCCTCCAAGATCTGTCACGGATTGGCGTGCGCGGAAATCAGTTGTAAGACCTGTTGCTACTCGACTCCTGTGGATGATGGGAAGTGGACTTGCTCTTTGAGCGGGGCCGCGGAACTTGTGCCCAACGAATTTCTGCAAATGGGATGCACAGAACACATCTTTATCCCCGGCACGCTGAAACTGGAGTACGCAGACTTCGGAGATGGGTGGGTATCGTACAGTAACGGGCTCATAAACGCAGGCGCAGGCACAGAGCTACCTAACGGCCTGTCTTTCCGCGCTCGTGCGACCAGCGCAGAATTAAAGCGCAACTGGAGCGCGGTGAAGGATGGAGATTTCGACGCGTTGTTGGAGGAACGTATCTGCTTCCCAGAAAAAACACAGTTCGAGGCGTGCGACCCGGAGACGGACATTCGCAAGGCGCAACTCCTCGAGCTCATCGAATCCGGAGACGAAAACGCAAAGTCAGATTATTTCAAAGAATACGGCAACTAAACTCAAAGGAGAACCTGCCATGAATAAAGTAACAAAACGGTTAGAAGTGAGCGCGGCTCACAACTTGGACCTGCCCTATGATTCGCCCTGTAATGGCCTGCACGGTCACAACTGGATCATCAACATCGAGCTGTGCTCCAACGCACTGAACGACGACGGGATGATCATGGACTTCAGCTTCATCAAAAAAGCTGTTCACGGGAAGATCGATCACACGTACCTCAACGAGTCTATCCCAGAGCTCAAGAACTCCACGGCGGAAAACATGTGCCTGTGGGTTCGCGACCAAGTCAACGAGGCGCTCGGCACGTACGGCCCCGAGGCTCCGGTCATTGCGTTCTGCTCCCGTGTGGAAATCTTCGAGACGGAGGGCAACGCGGCAGTCTGGGAAACAGACGTCGACCTCGACGAACTGGACCCAGACTACATCTACCAACCAAAATAAGGATAAGCAAATGACAAAAAACAACACGTTTCAAATCAGCGAGATCTTCGCGTCGCTCCAAGGGGAGGGACAGTTCGCAGGTATGCCCGTCATATTCGTTCGCTTCGCAGGCTGTGACCTCGAGTGCGCGTTCTGCGATGAAGGCGGCATGTTAGGAAGCAACCCTCACCCGGCTAAGATGACAGCGGCCGATATCGTCACGCGGTGTGAAGACTTGGCCAACAGCCTCTATCCGAACATCGTGCTGACAGGCGGGGAGCCCACTATGCACCTCCGCAACAAGGAGGCGACCGCAGAGCTTCAACTCGCGCTCTCAGGATGCCATGTGGCAATCGAGACGAACGGTCACTTCCCTGTGCCGCCTTGGGTGGACTGGGTCACGTGGTCTCCGAAAGACGACATGATTCACCACAGGCTCGCTCCCAATGAAATCAAGATGCTCATGGACTCTGACGGAGACGTATACGGGGACATGACGCCGCAGGAGACGCAGGCGTTCGCGGAAACGGTTTCTGAGGGCACAGACGCGCCTCCCCCCGTTCTGTTCATGCAGGCGCTGACGTACGACGACCAGACGGATTCCGATCTGTCGGTTCAGCACGCTCTCGCGTTCGTTCGCGAAAACAAAGCATGGCGCCTGGGACAGCGCCTTCACGTTCAACTGGGACTCAAATAATATGAATGATGAAAGAAAAATACTAGTCGTCCTCTCCGGAGGAATGGACAGCACAGTCGCGCTCTATCACGCCGTACAGGTGGTAGGCGCTAACAACGTCGGAGCAGTCACGTTCAACTATGGCTCTAAGCACAACGAGCGCGAGGGAGCTTGTGCGGAGCTTAGTGCGCGGCACCTCAACATCACGGAGCATATCCAGATTGACCTCGCGTTCATGAACGAGCACTTCAAGAGCGACCTGCTCCAGAGCGGGGGCGAGATTCCGGAAGGGCACTATGAGGACAGCAACATGGTCAAAACCGTTGTCCCGTTCCGGAACGGAATCATGCTGTCCGTTGCGACGGGCCTGGCGGAGTCCAAAGGTTACACGGAAGTGATGCTCGGCAACCACCAAGGCGACCATGCGGTCTATCCGGATTGCCGCAAAGAGTTCACGGACAGCTTCGCCGACGCGATGCGGGCCGGGACGTATGCAGGAGTCCAACTCGTCGCGCCCTTTGTCAACGTGCGCAAGGAAACGATCGCGAGCGTCGGCCACGAAATGTCCGTCCGGTGGGAGCATACGTTCTCTTGCTACAAAGGCGGGGAAGCTCATTGCGGTGTCTGCGGCACCTGCGTCGAGCGCAAGGAAGCGTTCGAGCTCGCGGGGATTCCGGACCCGACGTCTTACCTTTCGTAAACCCAAACCCAAGGGGCCTTCGGGCCCCGACCGTTTTTTTTTTAACCAACAGGAGATAGAAATGAAAAAAGTAACACTGACAGTCGAGGCGCTCACTCAAATGGTCCGCGAGCGTTTTCCGGAAGACCCCCGCAAAGGCACGCTGAACTTCTACGGCGTTCCCCGTGGAGGCACGAACATCGCGTTCATGCTTGAACGTCTGGGCTTCGGGCAGGCTGTGTTTCAGGTCGAAGAGGCGGACTACGTCGTGGACGACATCGTCGACAGCGGGCGGACGTGCAATCGCTACACAACGGAACTCGCCGTCGGCAAGCCGTTCTTCGCCCCAATCAACAAGCTCGCGGACTGGGATGAAAACTGGTACGTGTTCCCGTGGGAGGAAACGGAAGAGGCGAGCATCGCGGACTCCGTTGTGCGGACGATGCAGTATATCGGGGAGGACGTAACCCGCGAGGGACTTGTGGACACTCCGGGCCGTGTTGTCAAATCGTGGGGCAAGCTGTTCGAGGGATACAAGATGGATCCCAAGTCGCTGGTCACCTCGTTCTCTGAAGGGCGTTGCGATGAAATGGTCCTGCTCACGGACATCGAGTTCTATTCGACCTGCGAGCATCACATGATCCCGTTCTTCGGCCGCGCTCACATCGCGTACCTGCCGGGTGAAAAAGTGCTCGGCGTGAGCAAGCTCGCACGACTGCTCGACGTGTTCGCTCGTCGCTTGCAGATTCAAGAGCGCATCGGCCAACAGGTCACAGAGTTCCTTATGCAGGAATGCGGGGCCCGCGGCGCGGCGTGTATGCTCGAGGCTCAGCACCTGTGCATGGTTGCTCGGGGAGTGGAGAAACAGCACAGCGTCATGAAGACGAGCTCGCTTCGCGGGCTGTTCCGTGAGGACCCTGTCGTTCGCTCGGAGTTCTACTCGCTGATCAAATAACCGCACAGCCCCCGTCCAACTCCGGGCGGGGGCGCCACACTTGGATTTCCACAATGCACACTAAAGAATTCAACATCTTCCTCGCCATTGCGACAGCCAGAGAAACGGAGGCCCTGCTCGGGGTATATCCTAACATCCTCAACTCGTATCACTATTTCAAATCCCGTCCGGACTTCATCGCGCAGGTGAACGAGGCGACTGACAATTTCATTCTGGACTCCGGCGCGTTTTCTGCGTTCACGTGCGGCAAGTCAATCTATCTGGACCAGTACACGGAGTATGTGGACGCTATAGGCGCGGCAGACGGCACAGGCTTCGAGTTCATGACCCTTGACGTCATAGGAGACGGGTTGAAGACGTTCGCGATGTATGAGCGGTTTTTGGCGCAAGGCCGGGACCCCATTCCGGTGTTCCATTTCGGATCGGATTTCTCACAGCTCGTGACACTCTGCGAGATGGGGATCAAGCGGCTCGCGTTCGGGGGGCTGGTGGGACGTGGAAACACAAGAGAGTTTTTGGACGAGGCATGGCGGACAGTGATCAAGCATCAACAAGGAACGCTCAAAGTCCACGGGCTAGGCCTCACGAACTTTTCAGACATGCTCCGGTATCCTTGGTGGTCTGTGGACAGCTCGTCTGTTTCCGGGTGCTACCGATTCGGCCGCGCGTTCCAGAACTACGACCGCAATAACCGACGATTCGGAGGCGCAATCAACGTCCACGATTACATGCGGCAGTTCTTCCCAACGTGGGAAGACCAACCTATCGGTCCCAAGCCTAACGAGAGCATCGACGGGATCAGCCCTCAGTGCTTTCTGATTGAGAAACAATCAATGCTCTACATTGAGGCACAGGCCCACCTACGGGAGTTGCGGCTCAAAGAAACATACGCGCACCTCACATCGCAGGCGATGTTCAGCTTCTGTGACTGCGAGGCATGGATACCCGTTGCCGTTCCGGACGACGAATTGCCGCTCGTAGCTCCTCCGTCTGTGCGGCTAGGAGGCGGAGCGAGTATTGAGTCCCGCCAGGTGGACTGGGACTTCAGTGCGCACACGATCGACACACCTGCGCCGGACTACGGCGTCCCTCGCGTCTTTGCGTTGGACTTCGAGACGTTCTACTCCACAGAGTACTCCGTGAAAAAGATGGGCGCATGGCAGTATACTCGAGACTCCAGGTTCAACGCCTATTGCCTCGGCATCGTGGGCGAAGAGCGTGCATGGTGCGGCCCTGTGGACTGCGTAGACTGGGAACGCCTGCGCGGGTCGACGTGCCTTGTCCATAATCAAGGGTTTGAACGCAACTGCTTTGACAGGCTCGAGCTCGACGAGATTGTGCCTGCGGATATCTACGCATCTATCAAATGGGTGGACACCGCGGACATGTGCGCTTTCCATTGTTATCCCAGGTCTTTGGACGGGGCGATGAGCGCGGTGTTCAAC
>Ga0098052_1000603_pt1 | contig 22776 bp, 42 predicted proteins | sample 15_taG_FD_81591 | JGI IMG/M metagenome (GOLD analysis project Ga0098052, IMG submission 81591) | Marine viral communities from the Subarctic Pacific Ocean - 15_ETSP_OMZ_AT15312 metaG | ecosystem: Environmental > Aquatic > Marine > Oceanic | place: Pacific Ocean | collected 2015-01-18
CTCGCAAGTTGCTGATATTGTTCATGAATTTATTGAATTCATCATCATTCATGTTGTCAATGATTTCACTGACTTGCTCAACGGTTGCGTCGTCAAGATGCTCCTCAACGCTAAGTGTGTAACTTAATTCATCAATTTGATGCTTGGTTAACCCTGTAAGTCCGTATGCTTTTTCCATGCTGTGTTTTCCTTTGTTGCTAAGTGGTTGAATTTATTGCTTTATTGACCTTTGCGATCGTGGAGTCACTCACATACGGGGTATCGAAGAAATCGTCATGCTTTAGCATACTTAGAGCCAATTCAATCTCTTTGAGAGTGAACCCCTTGATTGTACTGAGAGAATCGTAATCCTCCCAAACCTCGTAATAACAGTCACTTACCTTTTCGGATAGTTTTCGGAGAGTTACCGAATTGTCAAAATCTGATTGATTATAAGGGGTTTGACCTTCCTCGTGCCAAAAGTCTGTAACTGCGTGTAATTCATCGAATTCTTCAGTCGTCAAGTCACGGATCTCAAAGGTTTCAACGGGTTCCGGCTCGGCCAGCAACCCCTTGAATTTCTTGAAGATTCTCGTCATGTTGTTGATTGATACTTGCAAGCACAACCGCTTGGAATCATTGACCTTTTGGCACTCAATAATGCTCCTCGCCAAGTCCTCAATAAGAAAGAGGATTTCAGCCTCAGTCAACTCGGCCTCGTTGCCATTGATTTCATTGATGATTTTCATGTGTTCTCCAAGTTGTTGTTTTTATTCAGGTTTCCCGATGATTAGTCGAGCCTGATCCATCGGAATTTCCTCAATGAATTCAAGGGCTGGGTCGTTGATCTCGTATAACTCAGAATCCGTAATGTTTACAACGAGTTCATGACCATCGATCACCATTGCAACAAAAGGCTCACAATTGTCATAGGTTGCGAAGCAACACTGTCCGATCTTCAAGTTGTTGAAGCTCTTGAGAGTTTTTGGTCTTAGATAATTGACGATTTTCATGTGTTCTCCAAGTTGTTGTTTTTATAGGTGATCTGCGTACTGCATCAAGGGATGCAATAAGTCCGCGATTTTATTGAGTTCTTCACTCAAATCACAACCGTCTTGAATAGACTTTCTCAAATTGGCTTGCAACTTGCTGTTATCCTTACGCAAAACCTTGTTATGCGCTTTGACTTCAGCTAGTTGTTTTTTAAGGCTTTTCTTATTTGGCATCGTATCTCCTATTGATCTCAATGGCTTGCACTCGAATCCAACCGTCAACAATATCAGTTGTGTATAACCCTGTGATATATCCTTCAATTCCGTTAGGTTCTAAAGAGTGATTCAGTGTGACGATCATCTTACCCTTTGTAATTGTTCCGATAACTACATTAAGGTAATCGTCAACCAATTCGGGTTTATAATCAAAGACTTGCGGACCATCTCCAATCTCGTATCCTGTGCTCTTTGTAACTAAGTAACAATATTGCCTTCCCATGTGTTAACTCCTAAGTGCTTGTTTTTGTTAAGTAATTGTAACAATTATCAGGGCAACCGCAAACACTGCGATATAACTGACAAAAGACACAATGACAGCCTTCCATAGCTCATATTGCATGTTTCCTCCATGATTTCAATTGGTTGCAGCACAGCGAATCGAACGCTGTTCATTATTCCAAAACTGCAATGATATTAGTCTGTTTCAATCCCCGGCAACACCAGAAAAACAAAAGGAAAGACAAGCAGGCACGAAACACTAATCATATGGCGCAGTTACGACCATTGTGACAATGGTTGTTTTTGAAGTCCAAATAAACCTATCTTTTCGGCGGGTTGCCTTAAACTGGAAAGTCCAAGGATCTAGCGGGTTTAGCAAAATCAAATTAAGGTCGCGTAATGCAGGAATTTCACAATCGTAAGAAACGTTAGTAATTACGCGACCTTGTGCTTGTGCATATAGCTTTAACTTAGTTTTCATAAGAAATGTTAACCTCCTGTTATCTTTGCTCTTTTCTAATTTCTCGCAGAATCGAGAGCAATTCATTGAGCTTCGGGTGATTCCCGTTTCGAATCGAGACGTTACGAGCTAACCAACTTAGGTTGCTCAACTTGCGAAGATCCTTGCGGAATATCGGAATATCCATTTCCGCAAGGATTTCGCGTGCATGTAGCACTTTGTCCAACTCCAATCCACTCACTGCCGTAACTCCCTGTTATTGTTGGTGATTTAGTCGTTAGGGTCAATGGCACATAAAGCACCGTGACTGTCTTCCCAACCTGCTGAAAGTATTGGGAAATTTTCATAAGAAAGTTTCCAACCAGATCCGCAAGTATTTCGCATAGTTTTAGCGTAACGCGCAGCCTCGGGGAACTCCTTGAAATCTTTAGTGATTATCGGCTTGGGCCGGCTTGCAATAAAGAACCTTACGCGAAACCCATTGTTTTTGTTAGTCATTGTTGTAACTCCTTGTTATTGATAGACTTTTCTGATAATAACATCAATTGCATTATCAAAATCACCGTAGGTATACCAACCTTCGGTAAACTTTTTGATTTTCTTACCGTTTCGCTTCATCAGCGATTCATCAAAGATTTCACTACCTTCCCCGGTTGTTTCGACTAGTAACATTGCTTCGAACACTTTATATATCTTACGTTTCAGCAAATCCTCATTGATTTCAATCACTTCAATGGTCTTATCCATTTCGAAGGCGTATAGATACTGAATAACATACACTTGCATGATAACTCCTTGATATTGTTCGTAAATACCGTCAAGATGCGCTGCGCGTTGCCTTGCAAGCGTTGACGGTGTGTTATGGTGCAACCCAGCGAAATCATTGAAGTTTCGTGCCTCATAGTTGATGGTGAAGCCATCCGGCAAGTTTCCTTAGCGATTTCGCTGGGTTGTGGCTGCGAGGGCAAGTTATGAGCCTGCCTGACGAGGAGTTCTTAACCCCTTGAATATATTACCATTCCCGCGTTGCTGATAGTTTCACTTTTCGCAAGTCATATCAAGGACTTGCTTGTGCGTCTTATAACCTCCTAAGTTATTTAGACTATTTATGTTTACCGTGGAACCGTCACCACGTTGTAAACATTTCTTGAATTGTGTCAACGATTACACTGACTTCCGAATCAGTCAATTCGAACCATTCACCCTTTGCAACCCCTGAATATCCTTCAAGAATTGCGTGAATGGACCTTTCTACGTTGCCTGGGAACACATGAATAACATTCAGCTTTCTTGGATTTCCTGTTTGTAGGTCTGACAATCGCTTTCGCACGTCAACACTGACTCCAATCTTACGAAATTGCGTGCCTTTTTCTGATATGATATAAGTCCGTGCAATCTTTGGGAAATTGAGCAAGGCTTTCACTGTGTTCCCTCCGAATTCACCAGATAAGTCCTTAACTTTGCTAGTGTTTTTGGCCTTACTCATTAGATATACCTCACGATTGCAACACGGTCGATCAATTCACAGTGACGCCATCCATCATCTTTCTGAATAAAATCACCGTCTTTCGTATACCAAGACACCGTGCATCGGTTTCCCTGCACACTCTCAACAATTCCGCGACGTTTCAGCGATCCCGTCCAAAATACAGCTTCGCCAACCGTTCGACGCTTAACGACTCTCAGCTTTGCCATGTAACCTCCTGTTATCGCTTGATTAAATCCCACGGACCTCTAACTAGTTGAAATCTTTCAAGATTCCTCGCTAACTCTTTTCCGACAAGCCTCACGGCTAGTCTTGCGCTTTTTGTTAGCAATTACGCGCACTTTGAACCTTCCATCATATGCACCATCACGCATAGCAAGCTTGCGTGACAAGGCTTTGATTTCATTGAACTTTTTCTTCTTTCGCTTTTTCGCCATTGGTTCACCTCCTTATAACTAGGAGAAAACCTAGCAATTTCACGACGTTACTTGACTACGATCGCCAAGTCTATGTAATGATACCACTTTCTACCACACTCCGAACACTCAGACCAACGCCAGGGTTGTTCCGGCAAATACCCATGCTTTCGGGCACTTATAGGATGCGGACAAAAGTACCTCTTGATTTTCGTAATTATTTCGTTCATTTAACAAGCCTTGCCCTGGCCACGGGACATCTTGCGATCTCCCTTTCGTTTCGAGAACTTACCTTGACCCTGGCGAGTCTTCTTTTTCGTAGTCTTTCCGCGAGCTTGCGACTTGCCGAATGCGTTCTTTCCCTTAGCCATCTTAATTACTCCCTAACTTGTTATTATTATTTAGAATTCCTGAATTCTAAGAGCCTCGTTTCTAATCTTTAGAACCCTTATAGGGTCGCGTAACACCATAACATTATTGCGCTTTTTGGGGCTTAGGAAGACAATCGTTAGTGTGCTAACCTCGCCATCCTCATTTTGCTCAATAATATCAGTGCGATGCACCAGCCTTAGAATTCCGTTTGAATCCCGTTGGTTACGAATCATCGTCGCACCTGCACGACCCTTAGATCACTCAGCTTCAACCCAACGTTGCGATTTACATAGGCTTTTCGGAAATCATACGCATCCGAACGACCTTCAATCGTGATGATTCGAACCCGTGGCATCCCGCAACGTGCCAGAATCACTCGATATTTACGTGCTTTCATGATTTTCTCCATGATTTCGGCTACTTGCTGACGAGCAACTTCATAGCCTGCAACCCTTCAATAACACGGTCAATATCCCTGATAGATACTTTTACGAAATCCTTTTCGAACTCAAAGGGTTCCCTGGTAAAATCAGGGTTCGTAACTTGCGATACTTCCCTAATCAATACAGTGTGATCCACCTGCTTGAAATAATAGCCGTATTTTCTACGACCGGCACTCCTAGAAAGCAAAGTAATTTCAACCACATTCATGTTTAACCTCCTATTTTCGCAATGATTTCACTGCGTTGGGTGCGCCTTACAGGATTCGAACCTGTGACCCTCGGTTTAGAAGACCGATGCTCTATCCAACTGAGCTAAAGGCGCATAATCGTTGAGGAAATGAAGACTTGCCAGCATGGTTAGTTGGCTTGCTTACTAACAATCCCCAACGATATTCATTGTTTAGCGATTCCGTACCGACGACTCTCGAAGCCAATGGGAGTCTAACCCATTGAAACCATTCAACAATGGCTACCTAATTAGTATCCTAATTAACTAGACTTTCAGGTGTTTCCCCACGCCAGGAAAACTTACAGCAATTACGAATGGTTAGGAGTAATGCGTGACTATCTAAACCATTCAACCTGAATTGCTCTGTTCTTTCGCGGACTTAGCCGCGTTTCGCTTCCTCAAAAAGAAAGTCCATGAATTCACCGACTTGCGGACTCTTAGTGTTCTTAGCGTAGAAAGGATCTGCATTGGTTCCACGCACTTTGTTTGCACTGTTAGGGTACATATCAAATAGCACGTTGAATAACGCTTGTCCGTATCGCCAGTTTCGATGTCGATTCAATGCGTTATGCACGTTCGCCATGTAAGCTTGAAGGTTCATTGTAACTCCCTGTAATCGTTGGCTTAATCATCACTGATGTAAGACCTTGAAACTTCCAGGCTTTTCCCTTTAATTTCAAGGTCTTACATCAGTGATCCAGGGCAGTCATGCACAACTCCCTGAATTCACTGGATTTATATATCAAACAAAAGAAGTACCACTCTATGCTCCTGATATTGTTCAAGTTTATTGCCTCGCTGATTTCGACAACGATAACCGCCAGTTAGGGCTGGACCCTGTATTGGGAAAGTGGAGCAATATTGGAGAGTTGTACCAGCCTCGCAACCAATGTCAATTGTTCAGCTTTTCAGCTTGAGTGGGAAAGCCCAACAATTTCAAAGGATTGCGCCGAGTGGCAACGGCAATTAGTCAATTTCTATTAGACCATCGCAACTAGCGAATATTACTCACACTTTCGTGGTATTAAAGGAAAAGCGGAACGCCCTCTAAGTATGCAATAGGCAACGGTTTTTCGTCGCCCGCCCCGTCTATACGTCCAAGCCGATCACAGGCGGCATTAAGTCACTGACTTTATGGAGTTTTTCAGTGACTCTGCCTAAATACCTGTAACTACCCGATATTGTTCCGCTTTTCCTGGCACAAGGCGCGGGAGTCGAACCCGCTAAAATCATTCACGATTGCAGCCCTTTGCTGCTAACCTTGTGTTTTTGTTGCGGAAAGCTGCCGCAACACGCGGACTTACTAATCTTTCCTAGTAATATTAAACCCTTGCGGGACCATCACGACTTCGAACCATTATAACCTCTTGATTTCGTTGTGTTTATCAGGATTCTACAGGCTAGAGATTCAAAGTGCCTGCAATCGTTCAAGATATTTAACGTGCCTTCCTAATGCCAAGGAAAACACGAACTTAGGTGCAAACCATCACATTCCACTCACTTGCGACCTTCCGGCAAGTCGCTCGCCCAATTAATTCAATCATCTTGGCTAGTTAGACGGGATTTGAACCCGCGCTATCGCATCCATCATGCTAACTAGTCGGAATCACTACAGATCCCAGTTCACAGGGGCAATGGTAGGATTCTCAGGGTCCAAACCATCGCAGCGCCCTAACGCTTTTCCCTATGAAATCGAGGACTTAGCCGTTGACGGCTTCATCGTCCTCGTCCTCGTCCTCGCAAGCCGCGAGAAGTGCAAGGGTTTCAGGGGAGCACTCGGAAAGGTCAGTAATTTCCTCACCTTCCGTCTCATCCTCAGAATCCTGAGTCACTTCAGCGACTTCCGAGGTATCAGCCTCGGAAGCTTCAGAATCGCTGTCAGACGCTTTCGCGTCCTCATTCGACTCAGTGCCAGCAAGCGCAGCCTCAAGGGCGTCCACACGCTTCACAAGGGCTTCGAAGTCCTCCTGTGATGCAGTCTTGCGAGGGCGACCGGAACGCTTGGAAGCAGGCTTAGAAGCCTTATCCTTCGCAACTGCCTTTACTTTCTCACGAAAGGCACCGGCAGCCTTTTCCTTAACAGAATCACCAACTTCCGAGTCAAACTCAGCGTTTGGCTCAAAGTAAGTGAACATCTTGTTTTCACTCACTTTTTTCGTCAACATCCCGTAGTTTGCCAGCGACTCAGCGACTCGCAACACGTCGGAATCACGACGAGTTTTCTCACGCACGGCATAGCCGATCTTAGTGAGCTTCGAAGAAGCCACGCGAGCAGCGCCCTTCGGAGTCCGTTTCTTATCAAGGGCTTGGATAACAACCGCTACAAGCGGCAAATCCTCCTTTGAAAACGTGACCTTAGCAACGTCGTTGCCCTCACCCTTGGAGAAAACAACCGACGAATCAAAATCCTCAACAATAACACTCATTTTCACGTATCCTTTGAACCCTTAGAGGGTTCGTTCTCATTATTCCGTAAGGTTCAACCTAGAACCTCAACCATTTCGCATAGATAGGATAACCGATTTCGACTTTGCTGCAAAGCCCTTCGAAACTAGCTGAAATCATTCAGCATCGTGAAGCCGCTTCATTTTCGTTCGCGTCCTTCCTTTCTACCCTCTCAGTATAGCCTAGCCCGACTTTTCGGCCTATGGCTTTCTAACTTGGCGATATTTCAAGGGATTTGAACCCTTGCAAGGCAACCAGCAAATATCGTTATAAATTGGGGAGTTAGCTCAGGGCCTTGGCGCATAACCGCGCACCCTCGTCGGACCTTTATCTTTCTAACCCCCCGAAATTGCAAGGGGATATGTTTATGTCCACCCCTTGCAACTTGGCGCAATCGTTAGGGAATCGAACCCTAACAAGGGGTTTGAGCCCTTGCCGCACCTAGCGTGCGATTGCTTTATCATTCTATATACTTACCGTGCGCCGATTCTACTGCCGACCATCGTAATTGACTACTTAGCCCTCGTTCTAACCCAAGGCTTGCAGGCTTTTCCCTAATGGCATTAGGTACTTACTGCTATAGTCTTTCCGACCACGTTTGACCACTAGTTTTCATTGAGCTTTTCCAGCGTACTACCAACACACCTGCTAAGGTATTGATTCTGCTAGCCTTTTCCTGAATGTCTGACCACGCGCAGTGGTGTGACAAGGAATAGGTTAAAAATCGCCCGGTTAGAGCCGCGCAGGCTCCCTTTCGGGCCGGCTCAGGTTGTTTCCCTTGCCGCCCCCGGATTATGGCAGAACCGGCCCTCAATAGCCAGCCTTTCGCCAAGCCCTGTTGCCCGGTGTGTGATTTCAGGCACTTAGCGGAGGGCAGATCGGCCAGATCCGGCTCAAAATGCCCAACTTGACGTTTGTGGAGCTGGAAGTCTCTGTAATTGTTGCTGTAAACGCGATCATTTTGAAACGGCCTCAAATCCACTCATTCGTCTAGTGGGCATTCGACAAATATTCGGTTGATGTTTGTATAGTTGGGGGATTTTTCACCACCGCAGAGAACCTCAATGATTTCAAGGACTTGCAAGTCAAGCAAGATCGGGCGCGTGTTCCATATTTCCACATCGTAAGTGCCCAATATCATTGGTGTCTCATTTTGAGAATGTGAAGACTTGTGAATTGCCCATATATCGTGTTTCCTCAATGATTACACGACCTTACCTCATCTTGACAAATAATTAGGGTCCTGAGATACTCAGTTTAGTCAATAAAACCATGGGGTTGTAGCAACTGCTTTGCAGTCCCTCATTCAGTAACTACCTGAAATCATTGGACAAAGGTAACTTACTGAATTTATTAGACTCTCATAACTCCCCGAAATCATTAGATAAAGGTAACTCCCCGAAACCATTCGGTTATCGTAACTCACGGTAATCATTGGATTTCTTTAACCTTTTGACTTTATTAGGTTTTTGCTAACCTCATGAAATGATTCAGTTTTCTTAACACATGAAAATCATTGAGCTTTTTCTAAGCCTTTGAGATCAATAGCTTTTTCTAAGCCTTTGAGATCATTGAGCTTTCGCAAGTTCCTGATTTTATTCAAAACTACAAAACATAACCCATTTTAAAGCTCCAAGCTCAATATTGTTTTGGCTTAGTCTAAAGTTACTTGAATTTCTCAGCAATGGGAGCGGCTCTGCCGCAGCCTCAAGCTTAATATTGCGTTGTCCACAAGTTATTAGCGCCGATTTCCTGTTATAAATTAATGAACAGCGACGCTTAAACGCTTGAAATCCTTCTAGGGATCGAAATGTATATTCAATACTTATATTATTTAAACAATATAAAATAATTAAACTTTGATTTTTTTCAACTACAAGAAAATTTCTGCTGTGTGCAACAGTTCTGGCCTTATCCATATCATATTGGTTTACTGGCACTTTCATAGTGTATGCACGCATGCGACCCCCTCCCACCTAGGTAGTATCCTAGTGCTCTAATGCTCTACTTCCTCTTAACAGTGCGCTTGCGACGCTTTCGTTTTAGCGCTGGGACTTTGCTCTTGCCACCTTTGCCGAGGAATCGTTCTTTGTTCTGTGGGCATGTTCGGCGGTTATGTCCAAACTCACGACACAACCCACAACGACGCTGCTTCTTTTTCTTTTCCAGAGCTGCTTTGCCTGAGTTAGCAATTAGTTGCAGTAGCTTCTTGTCTGGTTTGACAACCTTGGGAACTCTCTTGACTTTAAGACGACCTAGAATATCATCTAGTAAGACTGTCGCATCAGCAACTTTTAGGTTAATTCTCGAATGGTTACGAGTTTCGCAGGCCCAATAAATCTCTTTGCCGACAATCAGTTTCATCGTGCAGATCTTGGTCCCTGCGATCGAGATTTCAACATCTCGTTTATCAATCTCGAAGTCAACATATTTAGGAAGGTTACGTGTGAAAGAGGACATTGCTCCTCTGATATAAATGCGCTCATAATCTTGAGCTGTCAGTGTTTTACTCATCTATTACCACCACGTTAATTGTGTATTTGCAGCCCTCTGGATTGCTACAATCAGTTTGTGTATCCACGGTCCACCAATTAGCACACAAGCCAATGACAAACAACGCTAGACAGAATGTGAACAGGCTAATCCCTGATGAACCGCAATTGCAATCACTCAAATTTACCTCCAAGCCTTACGGCTCCTTCTCGATATTTCCTTTTCGCTTTTCATTTATCACTGCCACACTTAAAGATTCCAATAACTTGGGCTTTTGTTGAAACATATTGATATGCACCTTTATTGTATGCCGGTGCTGTGCATTTCGCCTTATAGTCTTTCTCTTTTTGAGCATGGGTTTGTCCGCAATCAAGGCAAGACCGATAGCCTAAGTCTTTGCGTTTCTTATTGTATTCGCCACCGCAAAAGTGACACAAAACATAATCCATTAGCCTACCTCCAAGTCTTGCGGCTCCTTCCCGATATTTCCTTTTTCGCTCTTCCATTATATCGGGAAGGAGACTTTAACTCAATAAGCTTGTAACTTCGTGCTATCTTCCTAGCGAACCTTCTTCAGAAACTTATGACTAATGAAGAATTCACTAGTTAGGTTCGCCAGAGGAGCCACTCGATAAATATGATGTCGATACGGGGTGTCTTCTGTCTTAGCCACGCCAAGGATAATCACCGGAGCGTTCTCTGTTTTTTTATACATATTGTCATGGTAAGAATATTGGTGCATAGACTCGGTCTTTACGAAATATCTTGCTTCTAGTTGACTATCAGCTTTCCAAAACTGGTCAAATTCATGTGTATACCTTACATATATTTGATTTTTTAGATTATCCCGCTGCAACCCCTTAAAAGCCTCAGTTGAGTTAAGTAGGTTGTGTTGGATCCGCTTTTCATGTTTATACTTCTTTCGAAGATAAGCAGTTGAGCCAACAACGAAATTCTCGGCTTTACGATCCTCAAGGATTTTTTTCCTTGGAAAAGAAATCAGTCGCTTAACACTTGACGACACCATCTTGTTATGATTAAACTTTGTGGTAGTAGAAAGAGGGGTTTTTATTTCTCTATATTCCAAACCAACCAGCAAAGAATGATATTGGGGTTTTTTCATGAGGAATTGATAAATACTATTTTCTATCCAAGCAGAATTTACACACTTCGTTCCAGCCTCAACAAGATAGAAAGCAAGAGCTAAAACCCCTTCGTCGTCAAGTCCTTCAAGAAAGGTATCTAGTTTGTTGATTTCATCATTAAGGACTTGGCCTTGGGTCTGCTTCGTGTTCATATTAAGCCTCGTTGACCTTCTTAAGCACATAAGAAGGTAGTCTTCCAGTTGTAAGTGACACTAACTCACCAGATATTGGATCCTCCACTTTATAAGGGTGAAGAATCTTGAAGGTGAATTCTTTTAATTTTGTGGTTGGTTCTTCAAATTCTTCGTAGATACGACAGAATACAAATTCTTTATTTAAATCTATAAAACACACTAAGTCTCCAATGGAGTGCCCTGAATTTTCTCCAATATCAGCGCTTTCAAGCATATATTGCCTCCAAAATAAGTTTCGTGATTGATTTCAGTTCCTTGTCTTGATACTCGTTGTTAACAATCTTGCAGAATGCCTCAAGGAGAATCTTCTCTGATGACGAGAAATTCTTGAGGCATTCTGTGAAAGAAAAGGTTACTTCCTGACTGGGAGCTTCTTTGAGCTTGTTCAACTCATCAAAGAAGCTCCCAGTCTCAGTCTCTACCAACTCATTCAACATTGACAACAAAGAGTCCACAGCATGGATTGTGTTATATTTTCGAATGAGTCTACCCTCTCTTTGGATCTTCCAAAGCGATTACACGCTCTTTTGTGAAAGAGGAGCCATAATTATCCAAACATCTCCTGGTCGTCATCCACATTCGCTGGGCTTTTGAAGTTCCAGGGAAAGGCGCACAAAGGTCAGTAAGAATGATATGACCGTCAAATCCATGCTCATTGACATAATTTGTTGGTGCATTGAAATCAGTTCCTCCATGGAGGACACGTTCCGCTGGCTTAATCGAACCTTTCTTCCATACAAAGATCTTCTCTTCAAACACCGCATTATCAAACGGAACAACAGTGAATGTCGCTAGTTCCGAGAGCTTATTCAGTTCAGAAAAGAACTTTGAAAGCATGTTATCGTCAACGGAACCAGACATATCTATGCTAATTGCAATGTTTGCAGTGCGATGATACCTACGACCAGGGTGAATGTAAGGAAAACGACGGTTAATCCTCCGAACAGTTGAATATGACTCAGCTTTCTGCGACTGACCGATGAAGTATCTTAGCACCTGTCGCCAATTGACCTCAGTGCGCAAATTCTTCAAGATTGTTTTTTGTGAAGCTGCGGAAACAGTTCCCCAGCTATTGCTTTTAGCAGCTTTATTGTAAGCGGCCTCGGTTGCTTCCTTAGCACGCTGCCTTGCAAGCTCTTTTACCTCATCAGGAACATCATCCCAATTATCATGTGAGTCGAATTGCCCTTCCCCATCTGCCTGATCGCCCATCCCATACTTCTTAGGTTCAGTAACGATCTTTGAGAAATATGCTTCTGCTGCCATCATTGCAGGTAATTCAGCAAACCTCCCTTCAGCAGGGAAACATGCCATATCTGGCAAACGATCCTTTCCGATCAGACAATTGATTGCTAAGTCAGCAGCAATATTCCAGATCTTATGCCACTCCTCAGAAGGTCTTCGAGAAGTGATGTGCATAAATACAATGTGGTAAAACTCATGGATTAGAACACCTTGAATCTCCTTGAAAGTCAAGGTACACATAAACTCAGGATTATATGCCAACTCATACTGAACGGTGCGAGGGTTGAGTCTTACTCCGATTGTTGGAATCGAACGAAGTTCAACCTTCTCAATACGCCGACTTAACTCAGCGAAGAAAGGCTCTTTTTTGAACAGTTGAATCATATAGAGATCTATATCAAATTCATCTGGACCAACATCGCACTTTTTATTCATATCAAATGAACTCATTTTATCTCCCTATCTAGTTTGTTCTTTATGCGACGTTCTTAAAGCTCATCGCCATCATCATTAAACACTGCACCAGTGACAATGCTAACCAGACGGTCGGTTACTTTGCCCTTAGAGGTATTAACCTTACAGAACTCAGTAGAGTTATCCAAGTAGTTTCCAGGAATTGCATAGACTTCAACAATTCTACGAGCTACTTCCGCAGGAATACGAACGAAATACTCTCCAAGAGCATCAAGCTCTCCTTGAGTCATTTTTCGCTTAAGAGCCTTGTGAACACTCAGTTCATCAATCAAAGAGTTATGCTCATTGATACTAAGCTTCTTAATCTGTGCTGGCTTGATTTTACCAGCTAGCAGATCGTCTGCACTAATGCGATACTTGTAAGATGCAACATATGCCTGGAAAGCACTCGCTGCTTCTAACCCCAAATATGCGGAAGCCAAGACATAAACCTCATCATTGGTTTTACCAGCCTCAATCAAGTCTCCACGAACACACGTATCCGAAAAACGCTTCCAAGAACGTCGAGAAGGGTATACCTCGTTAGGCTCAAAGTTGTCTTTGTGCTCAAGGTGTCCGTGATTCTGGTTAATGAAGTTCCAAATGATTGGGTGGATGTTAGTCGCCCTAGATCCAGGGAGCTTCGGAAGGCTTGCCCAATCAAGCCAGTCATCAACAGATGGATCGAGGTCGAAGATCGTGTAGCGATCGTTCTCGGCAGGGTCCATTGTTCGAACCTGATACTGCTGACCGTGCTTACCGCCGTTAATTGCAGCAAAGATCAGGGTATCCGGGTGAAGTTTATGACCATTTAGTTTGCGACTGTCACAAAGCTCGAAAAGCCCTTGACAAACCTCTGGTGAACCACGGTCAACCTCATCAAGAAACAGGAGTCGTGCGTTCTCGCAACAATCCTTATACCAATCAGGAGGATTCCAGCTTGTGGAATCTCCATCAAGCAGTGGCAAACCCATCAAATCGCCTTCGGTCATCTGGGATGCTCTGCGCTCTACCGGAGCAAGCTCATGGTCTTTAGCAATCTGCTTAATAACCTCTGACTTACCAATGCCGTGACGCCCACGCACAAGAACGGGATGCCTTCCCTCAATAACACGTTTTACTACTTTACGAAAAGTCTTGAACGTAACTGACATTATCTTACCTCTTATATATTAAATCTTAGGGACAGTCTCTCCGTCCCTCTCAACGTATTCATTCTATCAAGAACGGACTTATTCCACAAGCCGTTCAAACTATCTGTTTTGACTATAGCACGATGCAATCAAACTTGCCGTCTTCAGATATATCGTGCTTGCCGTAATACCATGCATCTGTGTTTGTATCACGATTATACTGCTGAACTGGAGTGTTGCGACCAACGTCGTCAAGCCCACCTTCGTAGCCTTTAACAAGGACGTGGATACTAGGATCTAGCTGATTGAGTTTTTCGATCAACTCTCCGACTGTTACCGCATAGGTTGCTTCTGTTGAATATGTTTTATTTGACATAATTCTCCTCTTATTTCGAGTAAGTTGGTTCTTTCAAGTGTTGTCTATTGATATATTCAGCAGTGAATTTATAGACCTTTTTATTGACAAGGTTCACTGCGGTGACTGGATATTTTCGGGCTCTTGTGTTGATGCCGTTGATCTTATAAACCTTGTTGTCATGACTACCAACGAAGATCATGCCGTATGCACCAAGATCAATGCCAATTCGAAGAGCTTTTTCTTGGAAATCAACGGGCTCCCCGCTTGCAGTCTGCTCTTTGAATACCCATGAACCTTTTGAAGAATCGTTCCCCCAAGTATTCCTGCCATATTCAAGTGTTACCCCATGCTTTTCAGCAATAAGAGTGAGTGCCTCTTTTACTTCTCTTGACATAAGAATTGCAGTGTCTTTATTCATCTTTCTTTCTTTCCTTTATTTCTCTTGACATTGCGACAAGCAGTATAGAACCTTTTTCAATATCAGTTTGAAGGCTCCTAAGTATGAATATAATTGTTAGTGGCCAAATAATTGATACTAATAACGAAGCTAGAGCCAAGCTTCCAGATATATCCTCATCACTGTGTTCATTAGGATTATGAAACCTATCTATAAAACCTATGCTTATAAACAAATGAGGAGTTAAAATAAGTGCAACTAAAAGTCCACAAATATATAGATATAATAGTGTCATAGCCTACCCTTGCTGCTCAAGAGCATAATCAAGTGCTGCTTTCATTATAAATCCTTAGTCTCTTGTTCGATAATGATACGCTCATTGCCTCGTTTAAGCACACGGAACTTATCCCCTTTCTTCGGAGAGATCGCGTTGGTATAGCCGTCGAGAAAGTAATCAACGAGAACATCATAAAATAATGCAATTTCTTTATACCCTCTGACTTTAAATCTTTTTGAGGAAGCAAACTCTTTTCCAACAAACTTAGTTACTTTCATTATATTATCCTAGATAAATTTTGAAGTTATTATACTCGTAAATTCCTAATAACCCTTCAAGCAGTGAGTGTTTTGCAATGAAAGCATGAACAGGGATTCCTGTAAATACATCAGGCTTCTCAGGTTGTGCAATTCCCTTATCAACAATAGGTTCAACCGAAATCAGAAAAGTAAGTGGCCTCACATCAACATCAGTGATAACACCTAATCCTATAAAGGTATCCATCCCAGCCACAGTAGACACAATTCTTACGATTCGTGATTTTAGTATCTTAGGATGGTCAAGGATCTTTGTAATCACTTCAGGTGTGAAGCTCTTTTTGTATTCTACCTTCTTTGGAACCTCGAAATCTTCTTTAAGTTCGCTCATTTATACCTCAAAAATTAGTTCTGGAACAAATCTTTCGAGCCCAATCTTGCGATCCCCTGTTCCGTGAATGTCCTCATAACCTCTAGGATTAGAGATTACTGTTGTCTTATCAATTTCATAGAAAACAGGATCGTGCATGTGACCGTGGATCCAGAGCTTTGGGCTTCTATCAAGCATCAATTTTTCCATACTACAATAATACAAAGCATTCTGTTTTGCATACTTGAAATTAACACTTACACTCTTCTCCGAAGGAGCATGGTGGGTAATTACCACACAGCCTTCTGTTACATTTTTATTAAGAAATTTAATGCAAGCTCGGTTCCAATCAAACACGTTGCGCTTAAAGCCTTGAATGATCGTATAGTCTGTCATCAGGCGTCTATCAATGAAGTTAGCCACAGTCTCTCTAAACCATAGAGTAGAGCCAACAAACTTAACCCCATCAACCTCAACCACGCTATCACACAAGAAGTGATAGTTGGGAAATCTTCGCATCATCTTAGATGCACAGTTATTAATTGTTCCCTTATTGGAACGATAATATTCATGATTACCGGGAACATGAACAACATGCGGCCATTTCTTAGCGAACTGTGTCATTGTCTCTACAAAGGCTGAGTATTCTGTAATATCTCCTGCCAGGACCAAAACATCTCCCGTTACCGGCAGGGACTCTACAAATGAGATCCTTCTATTTTTTCCCATCCACTCTAGGTGGAGATCGCTCATGAATTGAATTTTCATCACCTCTCCCTTTCGCTCTTACATCATACCAAAAAGGGGACTTCTTCACAAGCTGGAAGAAGTCCCCAGTTCTAGGTTTAGATTTTAACTTAACTTGTTGACCAAAGATAATGAGCAACGGGTTCAGGATGTTTATCCTTAATCTCTTTGAGAATATCCTTTGGGATATATTTCACCATATTAGCTTCAAGCTTTTGAAGCTGCTGGTCTGTAATCAGAGCAATTGCTGCTAATGCCTCTTGGTATCGACTGTCAAGAGTCTTCATATTATACGAATACACGTCATAACATAGATCAAGTTCGATACCTAACGCGATAGGATCGCTATCCCCGCTCCCAACACATCTATGGATGATGTTTGTGCCTTTGTCATAACTTAATTCCTCAAGATCATCAAAGATCGCGTTCTCGTCGTTAAGAAGAGCCCACTTACGGTCAAATTCTTTGTTAACTCTCTCAATTTGATCCTGCGTGATTGGATAGCCATACACAACTTCTAGAATCTCATACATTTGTTCTTACCCACTTACGGTGTAGTTTTGAATGGACGGGCTTGATTGCCAATAGCCCTAGTAAAGCTAGGCCCTTAACTCCAAACCACAGAAGAACAGAACCAAGGATACCACTAATTGCAGTAGATACCAGAACTCCCGGCATGCCGAGTGAGCCTAATAGACCGGCAAAACACGATACGAACAGGATTGCATATGCAGGTTTGTCAAATCTACCTTCCTCACCAAAAGCAAATAGAAAATGCTCGACATAAGTAAGCCACTTAAATGTGGTATATTCCCGTTTTGTCATCTTAAACTCCTTAGAGAGAAGGGCGATTATCCACCATTGCTTTCTTTGCTTCTGCTGCCTTGCTACGAGCCTCAAGTCGTTCAAGCTCAACCTGTTGTGCAACGCAAATTGCCAATAGATCTCGGACAGTTGAACTCATAACCTTAACCAGTCCTGGCAAAGTCATCTTACCCTCATCTACCTTATCAACAGAGTCCCACCCTACTGATACCTTATTAAGTAATTCTCTCGTATTCATATTTTCTCCTATTTATAGTATGAACTCTCTTCATCGAACACTAGTATACCTTCTTCTGACTTTTGTAGCAAGTCCTTTCGGCTGCGTGTCTGAGAATATCTACTATTATGTTTGGTGCCCTTCGCACGCGGACATGTCGTTAATGCGAACCTTGGGAGCTATCGATGGATTTGCAGAAGGTTACATCGAAGTAGCCAACAATCAAACCATTTTAGTCGATAGCTCCCAAGACATCCATATCATAAACACTCGGTGCATTGTCACCGCGCTCGACCATGACTTTGACGAAGTTGTTTATGACGCTCTTAAAGATCCTTTGCAGAATCCTTTTTACTAATCAGTTCTAATTTCTTGGTTCTCTTTAGTTTTTTTATTTGTATTTCAAATAGCAAAGCCTCGCTTTGCGTAGCGAGGCTTTTACTCCATAAAAGAGTAACGGGTCTTCGTGACCTTGTGTATTTGGCACCTTTCTTGGTGTTGTTGTGTTCGTGGATTCTTCTTTCAATATCAGTTGTTATCCCCGTATATAAGGAACCATCTAAACATTCTACAATATAAACATACCACATTGGACAACCTGCTGAGATTCGAACTCAGATAGAGTGGTTTGCAATCACTTTAACACATCCCGTGATCAGGCTGAAAAAACTGGGTATCTTCCTAAGAAGATAAAACTTTCTTTCTGTAAGAAAGAACATACTGCGAAGACTTTATTCGTTTTTCTTTCTGGAGGGTTGCTGACTTCATCTCCATAATAGGAAGTCTTTCTCATGTAGTGTCGTTCTTTATCCCAGATAAAGAGTATGAAATATACTTCATTTTCATAATAAGTGCAGTCAACAAGTTGCCCATGCAGATCTCGGGAATTAAAAACTCCATCCTCAGAACGAGGATCTCTCATGTTTGTCCGCATTTACAACTCCATGAGTTTATCTGCTTAAAGTGCCTATAGCTGGATTCGAACCAACGACTGCCTGAGTATGAATCAGGTATTCTACCACTGAATTATATAGACTTGTTTATCCATTTATTTTATAATTTATTTGGAAAGTTTTCTAGTCCATAAATTGGAATCTTTCCTAAGTTCTTGTCTTCCTTCTCGATCCAGGTCTCAAGTTTTATTGCTCCATAGTAACGTAAGTGGTCGTCTTCCAGATCATATTCTGCTGCGTCAAGACGATTGTGTTTTCGATTCCACAAAATGATAACAAACCAATCTTCATCTTTATCCATGAAAACACAATTGTTTATCTGTGCAAATGACATCTTTTTTGCAAGTGTTAGTTGATTAGTTTCCATTTTATTAACCTTGTGGGGTGTCTAGAGGGATTTGAACCCTCATTCCAGAATTCACAGTTCTGTGTCCTAACCAGATTGGACGATAGCCACCATTGTCTTATAAACAACTCGTTGGCGGAAAGTAGAGGTCTTGATCCCCACACCCCATGAAGAGTGCGCTTGGTTTAGCAAACCAGCTTAGACTCCTATCTAAATTACTTTCCTTTGTTCTATTCTGTATTACTCTGTTTTTCCATGGAGCCCCCGGCAGGATTTGAACCTGCAAATCTTTTCGTTCGTAGCGAAATGCTCTATCCAGTTGAGCCACAGAGGCACTATTCTTTTCACCCTCTCATTATATCTAGATTTGACTTATTGTTCAATGGATAGATAAGCAGCTAATCTTTCTAGAAAGAGAAGACTTTCTCTTCGAAGCCAAGGTCCTTGAGATCTTTGATTACCTCTTCAAGAGTCTTACTCTCTGCTGAGAACGTTCCCTCGCACTCTTCTCCCATGTAGTCAGGGGCTTTCCCACCTAGAACTTCAAGAAGAGTAGAGATATGTTCATCATACATATACCCTTCTGTATCGTAAAAGTGTTTAGGCACTATTGTGATCTGAATACCAAACTGCATGTAAACTGGATCGGGATCTTTCGCCTCAAAGTAGAAGAGGCTGTTTACTTTCTTGTGTGTCATATTATTTTCCGTATTTTTTTTCGTTATATAGTTTTTGCCAGTGATATTTATAATTAGCAGTTTTGGGCTCCCTCGTGCTAAGGAGGTGTGTCAGCAAACTTCATAAGAAGAAAGCCACTGTATGGTGAACAGTTTTGACGGACAGGCCCACACCACCACGCGCCGCGTGATCATGCAGATTATTCAGGTCCTCCTATGTTATGGAACAGTTTATTGGGCGCAACCTCATGCTCAGGAGGACATTTGTGATGTACGAACTTAACCATATCTAAGAACTACTGTCACACGCTTCATTATGGTAGGGCAGGTGAGATTTGAACTCACATGTAACCAGATTACGCTTTCTACGTCTTATCAGGACGAGGCGATACAACCCTGTATAAACAGTTTTTCTAGACTTGAGGGCGGGTAGTTTAGCGTGTGCGGATTAGGTGATGTCGTGTTTACAACAGAGCACTACTAAAAACGGACCACACCAAGTCATATACCCAGGTGACGTTTATTTTGGTAGCAGGAGCCGGAATTGAACCGACGTTACGCACAGCTTATGAGACTGGCTGAAATCCAACGTTCTTCCTGCAATGGTTTTAAGCAGTTTCTCTGACCAAGGCTTGCTTAGGCCTTATGCCACTTTTAAGGCATCAATGATCCGCGCTACCTCTAAAGAGGCGCAATACAATCAGCGGAGTTACAAACAGGAGGAATCGAACCTCCACGCCAACTTGTTGGTTGGTATACTTGATTAGAGCATAATGAGATAATCAATCTCACTCGTCAAACCATCGTGTCTGTATGGTATGGGAACAGTTTCATAGGCCCCACACATATTCAGGTGTAGCTGCAAATATATTAGCAGACAGGTCCCACATCATCGCCATATTGACAATGCAGGATTATGCGGTTGAAAGACTTATTAAGTCTTGGTACAGCTAGACGGATTCGAACCGACAATCTCCTGAATGAAAATCAGGGGCCTTAACCATTTGGCTATAGCTGCGTAAAGCAGTTTTGTTTAATGCTTGTATAGCAAGCGAGGTGAATCCTCGTGCTCAGGAGGAAACATCCGGTTTCGTTAAGTTAATTCTCCGCAGATGATCTCTGCTTGGACACCCTCTTCTACAGCAAATTGTATAATTCTTCCTTTCTCGTATTTAACCCAAGCATAACCGCCACCAGGACCTATACCGTCAGACGTTCCGTCAGTGACATTTGGAGCTGAGTCTAAAAATTCCTCGGAATTGTGTTTCCGATAACCAATGCGTCCATTCTCATAGAATCCATCATAATCAGTCCACACCCTTCCAAGAACGTCAGATGCTTTTTGTGGGTCTTCTGTTAAACACTCAACATTAATATCACTTCCAATTTCATATTGGGAGACTACTACATAAATCATCTTATTCCTTTCGTTTGGGGGCAGTTTTTGCCAAGCCGTGGACTAGTTTTTACACTAGCAAAGGGATCGAACCTTTCGCCTTTCATGCTCAGGACTCTTGATCGTTTGGAGGGAGTTTAGAACCGTTCATCCCCAGGAACACCTTTATTAAAACTTACTATTAACGGTGAGACTACCCGTTGTTACAGACCCTCTTTCGTTTCCGTACCAGCTACACTCCCGTGCGCCGTTAAAAACTTATCCACAACCTCTCGATTGTAAGAGTCAAAATCCGCCATTTTTAGAAGGAGGCATTACCTTCTTGATTGCAATCTCACTCGGCTTTCCGTATCAGTTCTAGGGTGGCCGCCCCAGAGTCTTCAACTTTCCACCAACTGTCTCCACCTTGGGAGTTTTGACAGCCTACTTTCCTTCGCAGGAGTAGGTTTAGGATTCTTTGAATTGCAATCGACAGAGACTTTCCTTTCTCTTAAAAAATAGTTAGTTCGACCTAACAACCTTCTGATTAATATTCAGATGCTCTACCTTGAGCTATATTCATCACTGATTTCGTGCTCTGTCAGTCGCTCCGAAGCCTTTTGAGCTTCAGAATACAACACGCAATCTGGCATTCGTCCTTGCGAGACTTTACCCTACCTTTTTTGGTCTTCAGTTATTCCAAACTTGGACCATCAATATGCTCGTTGCGCTTGGCTTGCGGGCCTTGCACTGCTTGGGAGCGAGCTAACACTTAGTATTTACTAGCATTGAAGATGGATTCATTGGCTTATTGGCATCCCTGCCCTGTCTTTGATAGCCTGCCTTGTGTTTCCCCCTTTCAAGGGAAACCGGCTTAGGTTTCTCTATTCCCTCACCAGGGACCAACTTCTTCAACACCAGTTAAAGCCACCTTTGAGAGTGACCTGCCCATGGATCGGGCTAACCGTGTCTTGTATAGATGAGCCAACCAAGAAGCTTGGTCGGTGAGAGTTTGTGAACGCTCTCTTTGACGCTGTTGCCAGTGTCTATTCTTTCGTGGGACGCCATACCGCCCGCTTTTCGTTCCATCATTCTATCGAAGATGGACTTTTAAGTCAACCCTTATCTCAGGGTCGATGTTTCGTTTAGGAACAGTTATCAAGCTTAAAGGGGCGCTTATCAACGCTTTTTTGTTCAGGCTGCCTTTTTCTTCATCCATCATATCAGGATTTCGACTTATGTTCAACCCCTTCATAAAGGGCCGAAATCGTATGTGAACAGTTTAGTATTATAACAAACATCCAGGGATGTCCAGGCTCATCGTTCAGGAGCGTTGTATGTGAACCGTTTATCGAGACAAAGAGAGTGGTTCCATAGCGAGCACTCTTTATTCAGGTCCCTCTTTTTTCGTTCTATCAGTATAGCTCAGGGGTGATTTTCTCACAACCCCTTTGCAACTGCCATTTAGTCTTCCAATACGGCTAGTTTATATTTGATGCCGTCGATTTCAACAACCTTGTTTTCACAAGGCTTTTTCATTTTCTTATTGAATTTTTTTTCGGTGAGGAGTTCACCGTTTAGATACCATACCTTAGAACCGTCTACCCATTCAACAGCAGGTCCGTCTTCACGGTGGAGTTCACCGTTTAGATACCAGTACTTAGTACCGTCTGCACCTTCAATAGCAGGGCCGGCTTCACGGTGGAGTTTACCCTTTAGATACCATAATTTACAACCGTCTGCCCATTCAATAGCAGGGCCGTCTTCACGGTGACGCTTGCTGTTTAGATACCAGAACTTAGAACCGTTTGCACTTTCAATAGCAGGACCGTCTTCACGGTGGAGCTTACCATTTAGAAACCACCTCTTAGAACCGTCTGCATATTCAATAGCAGGACCGTCTTCACGGTGGCGTTTGCCGTTTAGATACCATTCCTTGCCACCGTTTGCATATACTTTTACTTTATATTCAATATGTTTCATTTAATCTTCCA
>Ga0098052_1000605_pt1 | contig 22727 bp, 36 predicted proteins | sample 15_taG_FD_81591 | JGI IMG/M metagenome (GOLD analysis project Ga0098052, IMG submission 81591) | Marine viral communities from the Subarctic Pacific Ocean - 15_ETSP_OMZ_AT15312 metaG | ecosystem: Environmental > Aquatic > Marine > Oceanic | place: Pacific Ocean | collected 2015-01-18
GTAGATCTCACGGTCGAGGATCAACAGATCTACCGGCACAGCCCGGTCGATGCCCATTCGCTGCTAGCGGTTGCTAGGGTTGCTGGGGCTGTGGTCGCCCATTACGGCTTCCCCCGCTTCCGGCTGGTTTTGCCCGTACAATGGAAGGGGCAGCTCCCGAAAGAGGTTTGCGCTCGACGCACGCTCTCGAAGCTGACTGAGGAGGAGCGCCGCCAGATTGAGGTGGCACCTTGCCCGGCATCGCTCAGACACAACCTAATGGACGCGGTTGGAATAGGGCTTTGGGCAAACGGTAGACGAAAAGGAAAGAGATGAGAGTAATGACAAAAAGACAAACACAGCCCGCGAAGAAGGGCAGACCGTGCAACGAAACGGCCTATCGGCAGATGATCCAGCTACTCAAGCGCAAGAAAGGCGCGACGGTGCCCCAGCTCATCGAGAGGCTCGACCTTCCTCGCCGCACGATCTATCACTACCTGAAGAAGATGAAGGGCGACGGGCATCGGGTTGTGAAGCTCGGCTCTGAGAACTCCGCGCCTTTCTCGATCCTCTAGATCTTATCGGAGAAATAACCTCTCTTTTTATCTTGCTCTCTGTGCAATAAAGGGTTACTGTATTCATATAGACAACCAACCACGGAGAGCCAGATGAAAGTTTCAGCATACAAAATCAACCTCGAAACAGCGACCCACGAAGCCACCCAAGCTATCTACCACCTCGACGCTTCTTTCGTAGGCACTGAGCACTACCTCGGTGTCGCTTCTTTCTGGTGCCACGAGTACCGCTATCCCATGCGTGATGCGTCGGTAGCTACTTGCAAGGCGGTTCACGCCAAGATGTTGAAAGCCGGTCTGGAAGTGGACGGCTTCACGCCAGCGCATGACGAGATCATCGAGTGGGCTACTAAGCGAACGTATAAGAATGTGCAGTGGACCGCTTCGAAGGACATCAAATAAAAGACTGTCAGATCTTCGGAAGAGATTCCGTCTAACCTAAGAGAACAACCACGGAGGACACTAAACATGTTTGATGATTACGAAGATTACGACCCCGAGTTCGAGGAAGTATCCCTCGACTCCTTCGGGGGCGTCGATGCCACGCACGACGATTTCGATCTCGTCGGCGAGGACGACGAGGACGAAGAGTAATATTTTTTTCCTCATTATTTGCACTATGTGCATATAAGAGTTAGTGTTGAAAATAGGAGGAAGCAATGAAGATATTTCGACTCGTTCTCGTTTTGCTCATCGGACTGACGTTGGGCATGGCCGGTTTTGATTGGCACGTTGGCGAAAAAATCAACGCTTTTTGGATGTTGGGGTTGAGCATTATCAACATGCAAACCCTGGCAATGCACACCCGCTGAGAGGTGACGTTTTGATTGTAGATGGCACACCAACCAGACCATGTATTGGAAGCGGTTACTGCTGCAAGCAGGCTCCGTGCGGGGTTGGGTTGTTTCTCCACGGTCCCGTTGCACCTTGCCCGTCGCTGGAGTTTGAGGGCGATCGTCGTTGGTGTGGGGCTGTGAAGAATGCGCCAGATGCAGAAGAGAAAAAGCGCCTTGTGCGCGAACTAGCGATCGGGGCGGGGTGTTGTTCACCTCTGAACGGTGACCGGCTTCGAATACTTAACCAAGGGGAAAAATAAAATGTCCGCATCATACGGAGGCCAAAGCTCATCGAGCAGATGGCCAGTAGTTTTGGGAATACTCGGGGTGGCCTTCGGTGCCCACGCCGCAATTTACGAGTGGGGGGAGTTCAAGGTCTCGAAGATGTTGCCCGTCTACCCCGACAAACCACGGACGGTGGAGTCAGCCGGGCCGAGCTACGTCTCACACCTTGAGGCCAATCTCACAAAGGCCATGCAGAAGATCTCGGAGCTTAGCTCCCAGATTGCACCGGGCTATCGCGAGACCAAAGCCGAAGAGAAAGAGCGCTGGGGAGATCAGAAAGAGCACTTGCTCGAACACATCGCCCAGCTCGAAGCGAAGCTGAAAGAGAAAGACGAAAAGCTCAAGCACATTCTCAAGGGTGAAGAGCTTGACGCTTATAACGACGAAGACCGAGCGGGGCTCGATATACTTACAGGGGAGGGGCAGTCATGAGCCGCAAAAGAATGTTTCGAGACGACTACGAACAACTCCGACAAATTGTCGAGACCACGAACGCTTTGACGAATGCGTGTGCTGACAGGAGCGCTGAGTATTATCGGCGATACCAGATCGAGGCAGACGGTGGTGATTTGTCTCTCACTAACTTGCTTCACGGTGTGGTGAACGATCTAAAGAAGATCGAGACAAAGATCGGGGAAGGCTCGATCCTCGACGAAGCCATGTCTAAGCGCGTGGCTGAAGAGCCGGGCTGGTTCGGCAGGCTCATTGGGCGCAAGGGCAGAGAGTCGAGCGGTTCGAGCCAGACGCAAACGGCATCGCACATTTACTCGGGTGAGGATTGGGCACAAGAGAAGGAGGGAGCGGCATGAGATTGTTTTGCTTTTTCGGACTCCACTCCTGGGTGTACCATGGATCTTGGTATCGAGCGTGTGACCACTGCAACCAAGTGCAACGCCGCGAAAACGCGGGCACGAACCGCCCACCGGGCTGGTACCACTGTCGAGGATGACGATCAAAAAGGGGCGATAAAAGAATAAATCGTTGGTTCTACAAGAAATAGTTATTGCAATATGTGCATTCAGGCTCCATAATCGAACTGACGAAAAAACTTTTAAACCTCTAAGGGGAAAATCATGCAAGGCATTGTATCAGCAGAGAAGAGAGTAACATTCGAGGAAATCGCGTCCGTACCGGTCCCAGAGGCTTCAGGCCGCTATATGCCGGTATCAAACGCAGACTTGAGCCGAATGGTCATTGATTCGGTAAAGTCTACGTATTCGCTGACTGACCAAGACATCGACATCCAGTATGGCCTTAGCCAGAAAGATCAGCAGATGTTTGGTTCGATCATCGTGAAAGAAAAAGCGATGCTCGATCGCGAGTTCATGAGCAGCCTTATGTTCTGCTTCCGTAACTCGTACAACAAATCCCTCTCGGTGGCGCTGCTCTCTGGCGCGAATTGCTGGATTTGTGACAACGGGCAGATGGTTGGGGACGTTGAAGAAGTGCGAAAGCACACCTTGAACATCTTCACCGAGCTAGAAACCATCGTCACACGGTGCGTAGAAGGCGGCCTGAGCAGCTTTGATAAGGCGATGTACCATGCGAAGCAGCTCAACCGTATCGAGCTGTCAGAGCGTCGTATGGCGGAGCTTACGGGCGTGGCTCGTTTCGAGGGTGTTCTCATGCCTCAGCAAGAGAGCATCGTGCTCGAAGAGATTCGTAACCCAAGCCACGAAGAGCACGCTGTGCAGTCTGCTTGGGGCCTTTACAATGCGTTCACTCAGGGCATGAAAAAAGGCCCAGCGGGCGACTCGATGGCTCGTCACCGAAAGACCCAAGAGTTTTTCGAGGGCGAGTTCGCGTTGGCTGCGTGATTGGTGGGTGAGCCCTACACCGAAAAAGGAAAAGATCGGTGTAGGGCCTTTACCCTGTTTATTGATAAAATAGCTCGTTCTTTTATATTGCACATAATGCAAATAGGGACTATTCTTAGAGGGTAGACAAAAACCAACCACGGAGACCTCAATGGACTGGAAAACAGACAAAGACATTATCGAATCCCAGCTTCTCGAAATGCTCAGCGTAATTCAGACTGGCGAATTCTCGGACGGTTCTCCGTGCGATCTTAGCCAGGCGGATCAATTGGGCGTTTTAGACGGTTTGCAAGAGTCGAGAAGAGCGCTGGGCCTTTTGGATAAGATGGGGCACGGGAAATTTATGGATCACGGAGCGCAGAGCAATGACCGATAAAATAAAAAATCGAGAAGAAAGACTGGCCGAACGTCGGATGAAAAAAAACGCGAGCGATAAGGCTGAAAAGATCCAAGAGATCTTGGCCCGGATTGCGCGGAACGAAGCTAAAAAAGTCGAGCTACTTAAAATCCTCGACCATTGGGCCGCTGTGGAAATGATGGGCCTCAAAAGAGCCGACGTTCGTTGCTTCGCCGTTCGGGAATACACCGTTGCCGTTCTGCACAATGGCGAAAGGATCGTCTTGGATTCCGCGCTAAACGCACTGCAAAAAGCGCGATCATAAAAAAACGAATAGCTCGTTCTTTTATATTGCACATAATGCAAATAGGGACTATTCTTAGAGGGTAGACAAAAACCAACCACGGAGAAACAAATGTCAGAAACTTGGACAAGAATCACGCCCCCCAAAACCGAAGAAAAAAACGAAAAGCTCAAGGCTCAAGCCGATAGCGCGTTTTGGCGCGCTGAATACATGGAGATGATTACTGAGCGCGACGCCGCACGCAAGCAGCTAAAAGCCGCTCTCCGGCACATCGACGATCTGGAGAATAAGAACAGTATTCTGAAGGTTAAGGTTCACCTACTTCAAAAACAGCTAGGTGATGAGGTGGGCGAGTTGAAAGACGAGCGCCGCGCTCTCGCGGACAAGGTTGTGGGTTTGGAAATCGAAAACGACAAGCTACGGGCCGAGGGAAGCAATGACTGATCGAATCCACTACCACCTATCGAAGAGGACGCTTGAGGACGAGATAGGCCACAAGGTAACCCCCATGGAGATGGCCCAGGTCTCTGCCAATAAGGCATCTATGTACGCCTCGGCTGCTAGGGCCCAAGGGCAGCACCCTAAAGAAGAGATCGCATTTAATTTTCATTGCGCTCTAATTCGCTTTGCTATGCACGGTCGCCAGTGTTTTTCGATTGGTCCCGAGCTGACCCGAGCGTTTAAGAGGGCAGACCTTAGCAACATCAAGGCAAAACACATTCGTGTGCCGTTCGAGGCGTTCTGGATCACATTCCCGCCCGGCACGGCTACGCTATGGGGCGGTAAGCGCACGGGCTGGCACGACGTGTGGGGCACATATGTGCATATTGAAGAAGGCGCGTTGTGCCTTACTCCGTACGGTGGTGCTAACGAGTTTAGCATAAGCGTTCGAGACGACTCGACATCCTTCATCTCCCTCGACATGGACAGAATGTTGAGATTGGATGTGAGCGTGGAGGATTACTTGACCGAGCTTTTCAAGGACACTCCGAGCTATGCCCCCTGGAATTTCGATGACCGCGGCAATTTTGACGAGAGCCAAGGCGGATACAAGCCCATCGACTATTCCGCGGCATCCATTTCAAACATGACGGGGGACGACACATTTATCAAGCCGGGGATGCCCTCACCGTCGAACGAGGAGCTTCGGCAGCACACTGACGACGCTTTTAGAGACATCATACGCATTAGCATCAACACCATGCTCTATCTGACCTCGCCCAAGGCTGAGCTAGATGCGGATGAACGCAGTTTGCAATCAGCCCGAGCCGTCGATCGTCTCTGCGAAGGCGAAAAAAAGCTCAAGCCGTCAAAGCGCCGCAAGCTCGCCACCAAGGTCTCGAAGAAGCGATGCACGAGACTCACACGACTGGGAGCGCGGCTAGAGCAGCTCCTCAAAGATCGTGCGGGCTGTTGGGTCCGAGCACACTGGCAGATTTACTGGACCGGCGAAGGCCGCCTGGTACCCACCCCAGTCTTCAAGCTCCCGTTTCCTTCAGGGACCATAGACCCCAACGAAGAGACCCGAGAGTATATTGTCGAGAAAGAGGATTGAGATGAGCATCAAAACATTCCATATCACCGTCAACGGTGTACCGTTCTGCAAGTCAGACCTAACGCTGACTGACGAGCTTACCAAAACGCGCTGCCAACACTTTGATGTAGAGCTAGCGCAAAGGGGGGCCGAGCTTTGCCGCCAACACTTGTCAGGGCAATCGGTCGAGATTGTCGAGGGCCCGTGCCCCCGGTCTGGCCAGATGACGGAAGAGGATTAGATCTTAATCGAAGAAATAGTTAGCTAAACTATCTTGCAATATGTGCAGATAAAGGTTACTCTTAATCATAGGCAATCAACCACGGAGACAAGCCATGACTAAGAACACGACGAAGCCAGACAGAATCGACGAACTCTCTAGCTTCCGAACCGAGTGGGATTACCGTGACGAGAGCGGTGCGGAGGCTCCTAAGGGTAGCCGGGCTCTCTCGCAAACTATGACGTTCTACGCGCACGAAGAGTATTTTTTCATGGTTACTCTTACCGCTCTGAAGTTCCCTGGCGATCGTTTGATGCCTACTTGGGACTGTTGGATGACCATCCGAGGCGATGTTGAAGGTTGCGGAAAAGTAGAAAGAAGAATCGAGCTAGGCGATTTTTACTCTGTGAAATTTGTTCGCAAGCTCTTCAAGATGATCGCTAAAGCCGAATGGTCTGCCGACACATACACCTGGAGAACATGGAATCCGTTGCTGGAAGTGAACGCAAACCACGCGGCTCGTGCAGAAATCGTGAGCGAAGACTATGCCGATCACGAAGCCCGCTTTGAAGCTCGATTAGATAACCGCGACGCAAGGCGTAAGGCGAAGTGGGCGGCAGAGCGCAAGGCGTTCGAGGAGAAGATGGCTTCTTTCGATCGCGATTAGATCTTAATCGAAGAAATAACCAACTAAACTATCTTGCAATATGTGCAGATAGTCGTTAGTATTAATCATAGGCAATCAACCACGGAGGTCATCATGACTAAGCCATCTACTTCGCTCGTTACTGTTTCTCAATTCACTGACCGTTTCGGCAACACTTGCTGGGAAGTGAAGTGGGGCCCAGGGGTGACGCAGATGGTTATCTGCATGACCGAGGAAGATCGTGACCATGCCGCCGAGCATCGCACGCAAGTGCTGCCTAGCGAAGACGCTGCCCCTTTGGCGAACATTAACTGGGGATAAGCTGTCCCGCCTAGAGCGGGCCGGTCGTCATATAAGTAGGGGGAGAAAGTTTGCCCGGTTTTGGTCAAGCTGCCCCTCTAAAAAACAAACGGTGATACAAATAGGAGTTATCACATGACGAGTGTCAACCACGGAAGTGCAATGCCTAAAGAGGTGTTGAAGTATCGTAAACAATTCGCCAAAGAGTTTGGTGGTCCTTTGGGCGGCGTGACTCTTTTGAGAACCGTAACGCATTGGGCGGACGGTCAGAACGAGAGCTATTGGGACGGTGTTACCGATCCCAAGAACATCGTCGAGGCCTACCGAATCGTCACGGTGGAGTGTGGTGTAGACAACATCACCGGGCTATTCGAAGAGATCGCTCTCGCTAAAGAAGAGCGCCCCGAGTGCGAGTGGCTCGCGTGGGTCGAAGAACGCTTGAAAGATCTTCGCAAGATTCTCCCAAACGTCTGAGGAACGCGATGTATATCATCACGATCGTGGGTCGCCCTTCCGAGGGCGGCCTAGCCACCAGGCACCGCGGAGACGCTCTTGAGCCGTTCCTAGAGCCCGTTCTTCAAGCCCTTAGGGCGAGTGACTGCATTGCAGTGGATTGCCGCGTAGAGGGCGAATGCTTCGCTTATATGAAGCCCAACCAACCGATCTGGGAAGATCTTACGATCGAAGAGTTCCAGAGATGGGCCGATCAAAAGGCGAGATTAATTCGTTTACGGGACAAATAGCTTGTTTAATTATCTTGCAAGGTGTGCAAATAGTCGCTACTATTAATCATCGGCAACAAACAACCACGGAGACATCAATGCCTGCAACAATCAAACGAGAAACCACAACAACCGGGGACCAAGTCAACGCCTATATCCAAATCACCATGGGGGGCATTTCAATCCGGTTCGAACTTTGGGGTGATGCCAAAGATGGCTATACCCTGACGTTTTTTGACTCCTATGAGGGCAGTAGTGGGCAGAGCGGGTTGAGTGGCTGTAACCTCTCCGAAGCTATGGCTGAACTTGAGAGGCGCGCGGGTGACTATGAGAGGCATTACTCGGAGGCGTGAGGCTGAATTCGAAGTGTGCCTTTCGGGGTGTCAGATCCCCGGAAGACACTACGTCTAACCTAAGAGAACAACCACGGAGAACGTCATGACAGAACTAACACTGACCACGATAGACATCTCGAACAATCACCGCTCGGGCGAGGCCCTTTACATCGACGGATTGCTTGCCGCCAAGTGGTCTAGGGGACGCCAAAGCCAGTACTGCCGGAAAGTGGAAGGCTGGTTTTGGGTCGAGGCTGGAAAAGATCGCGCAAAGAAAGTGCGAAAAGTAGGTGGGTGGTTGCGTGAGCGTGGGCTTGATTTCAAGATGAAATCGGCAAAGGGGTGGGGAAGAGTCCGAGAGGGGGACGAACTAAAATACCTCGCGTGGGTTGATATCACAACCGAAGAGAAGCTCGAAGACGTTGTCGAGAAAAAGCCTTGGGATATTCTCTTTACCCAAACACCCGAAGGGCTGACCGAGGAGGAGCTTCATAGGCGCTACCGAGCAGCGAAAGCCGTATCAGATGCTTTGGGCGAACCTATCGAAGATCTCTTGCGCGATTGGTCGCCAACACACATCTCACTTGCCAAGACAAGGGAGGAGAGAAGATCTTCATCGAAGAAATAGTAGCCTTTACTATCTTGCAAAGTGTGCAGTTAAGGGTTAGTATTAACCATAGACACCAACCACGGAGAACGCCATGACCTACACAACACTAAACGACGCTGTTACCACTTCCGCAACACTCGCACCTGCAACAGAGGTGGGCATCAAGGTCTGGTATCAAAAGCGCGAGCCGGCTGATTGGCCTAGCGACAAGCACCCTCCAGGCACGGATTTGCGTATGGGTATGGATTTTCTACGCGAGCACAAACCGGAAATGATCCCTACCACCGAAACACTTTCGACAAACCACGTTCTGCTCGGGACCGTCGAGGGCAGTAAAGAATTCTCGAATGACTCTTCCGAGGATTATCGCAACACGGTTTTCGAGACAATTTACACAGCGCTGCAAGGACACAATTGGTCACCTGTAGGCGAAGCCCGAGAGCTGGTTTTAGCCGTCAATGCCTCGCACACATCGATGAGTGTGGGCGATGTCCTGCAAGTAGGCGACGATCTTTACATGGCTGATAGAGTCGGTTTCACTAAACTCTAAGAGTTTTATATATTGCAAAGAATGCAAATAAAGATTACTGTTGCCCATAGGCACTAACCACGGAGATTAAAATGGCTGACCGAATACACGGGGATTTTGCAGCGGCGAACCAGGCGCTGGCCCGCTCAAGAAACGAAGGCAAAACACACGCTCTGAGGGCCGAGCTTACTATGGCTGCGCATTTGCGAGCGACTCGCGACAAGCACCCCTACACTCGACCAATCACCGTGACGAAGAAAGAGAAGTCCGATGCCTAAATCAAAAAGCAGGATAGCATTGGATGCGTTTGTGAGCGTCGGGGCCCCCGAGCCTGGGTATACAAACCGAGAAGAGTTTACGAGCAGGCTCTCGGTCGAGATCTTGACCAGCGGAGTGCGACTGCGACAAGGGCTCTATCGCGTGATTCTCGAAAAAATACCAGAGCCCGAGGCGAGCCGATTTCCACACCACGATATGACAGGGGACAGAGATGAGTAAGCGTTGGAAATGCCCCACATGCAACAAAGGAGCACTCGCCCCCTCGCGGATGAGTGCTGACGATGTTCGGCGGTATTGCTTAGAGTGCTCCGCGACCACGGGCAAGCTCGTGCAGCGAGTGTGCCCAGCCCTTGAAAAAGAGCGTGGGCGCAAGCAGAATAAAGCCGCTTCAGCCGCTAAGCGAAGACGAGCGACCGAGGCTCGACGGGTAAAGGTTCTCGAAGCAGCCGAGCACGAGCGTTACACTTTCGACGGTGTTTATCTGCCAGACCTCGCGATGCAGATGTGCAAGCTCAAGGCGTTTCGCCCGGATAAAGATCACGACGGCTACAAGGTCGATTGCGACCTTCGGCTTTTTCCGCCCAAGATCACAATCTACAGGGGCGAGAAAGATCGAATGACTTGCTCCGGTCGCTATTATCGGCATCGTCACGAAGTCGTTATGACCATTCCGAAGGACACCACGAGTGCATACGTGTTCGGGATCTTGCTGCACGAGGTAACTCACGCAGCAATGGGGTTTGGGAGCGATCCTCTCCGAAGAAAGCGCGTCGTTCACGGCCCCACCTACAACCGGGCTATGTGCGCGGCAGCTCACGAGATGTGGCCAGAGATGGGCAAGATCCGATTCCCCAGCGTGACGGGTTACCTGCCAACGCACCAGATGACATACAACCTAGCGGTAGCTTGGGACCAGCCCATAGATCCTTGGTTTTCTCACATGAACAAGCTCGAAAAAGTAGACGCAGCATAGGAGACAATAATGGACCTCGTTCTAAACACCGAAGCTATCCAGCAAGCAGGCGAAGCAGCCGAAGAGAGCCAAGCCATCGCGCTTTGCGCTCAGGAGTTGCACATCGTCAGCCCCGAGCAGTACGAAGAGGCCGCTGAGATTCTAAAAGAAATCAAAGGCCGATTAAAACAGCTCGAAACGAAGCGCAAATGGTTCACCGAGCCCTTGCTGGAGATGAAGAAGCGCACCGATAGCCTCTTTAAAGGGCCCTCTAACAGCCTCAAGCAGGCTGAGAGCGCGATTAAGAAGGGAATGGTAGCTTACTCCCAAGAAACCGAGCGGAAGCGCCTAGAGCTAGAGCAGAAGGCTCGCGAGCTAGCCGCTAGTGAAGCCGCTACCGTCGCCGAAGTGCATGACGTGCTCGTGGAAGCCGTGACACGGGGCGTTACGCCGAAGGTTTCTGGTGTGGTGGTGAAGAAGGTGACGAAATTCGAGATCTCGGACCCTAATCTACTCCCGAGGAAGTTTCTGAAGCCGAACGAGGTAGCGATCCGCAAGGCAGTGAAGGACGGCGGCGAGATCCCTGGTGTTCGCATCTGGCAAGAAGACCAGATTTCGGCGGGGAGTCGGTGATGGGAATATTCGAAGGTATTGAAATGGCCCACATCAGGACTAAAAAGCAGCACGAAAAAGCCCCTTATAATCCTCTTGTTGAGGGCACCCACACTTTTAAGGAAATGGGACACATTCGAGACTCTCGTCTCTACTTCGACCCGCACACCGGTAAGACGAAGAAGAGAAACGTGCGAGGGCCGGATATTCTCAACCCTGGCCACAACATCGTCAGCCCTGAGCCGAAGGATCATTGGGAAATCCTAGAATGGGCCCTAACGAGCGTTCTCAACTCCCTCGGGGGATACAAGTACCTGAGCTATAAAGGCGTCCCCATGGGCGTTATAACGCTCGCTAGTGGCGATCTAGCCTCAATCATGTGGTTCTTCCACAAACCACACAAAAGAAACTGGAAGGGCTTCGTGATACGCCACCCGTTTCCTTGTTGGGACCCCAAAGATAAGCGTGGGGAACGGTTCGAGACCCCGTGGCAAATCGTAGACCACCCGAGAACGAACCACCTCATGAGCGAGACCATCGACAAGATGAGAGAATATCAAATAAACCACTGATTTAATAAGACTCGCTCGCCCATTAGACAACCGCTAAAAAGCCCGATAGACTTTTGGTGGGGGCTCCTTCGGGGCCAAAATGGGAGGGAAATATGTTAGAAGCTAAAACCGCTGTACCGTACAGTCGGTGCGGAGAACCAAGCGTTGGGGCGAGCACCATTACCGTATCAATCTATGCGTCATCGCCTAGAGAACTTGAAGAGCGTTATGATTCGATCAAGAACAATCGAATCATCGGAGATCCCGTCGACGATTATTCGAATGGTCGCTGGATAAAACGGTGGAAAGAGACCCGAGCCGTTCTGGCCGATGTCGTGAGTTTTTCGTCGTGGAATAGACGACCTAAACAATCACGCAAAGATAACCACCCCAAATGAAATAGAAAGCTATCATTGCCACTCATCCAATAAAGTATAGCTGAATGTGGTGCAGCCGGTTGTGGAGATCTGCAAATTTGCGAGCTTCATAAGGGTGTTGAAGTCAGACTGATTGCGCACAACCTGGCAGCCCGCTGACCAACGATCTACCCGCGTAGACGAGCGCCCCGCTTTGTGCAGATTGATCCCAAAAAACCCCTCGTCCGTTTCGCCGTTAACGTCTAGCTCGCCGTCCCTGTCCGTGTCACGCCAGACTTTGACTGGGCCAGATCGTTGGCACAGGGCTTCGTATTTTTGCCTGTGAAGGTCGATCTCCCAAATGCCGGGGTAATGCCCTGGGCACAAGATTGCCGTGCCTTTGACGCTAGAAGGATTCTCAAGCCAGTACTGACCAGGATCCGTTGTCCCTTCCCAACAATGAACTCTCCACTCTTTCGTATTGCGATAAGCACAGCAGATGAGATCGTCGAAAGCGTTGGGTTCGCCACGGCGCTTTCGGATACCGACTATATTGAGATCGTATTGACCGTGAAAGACTGGGTAGCCTAGCGCTTCCTTTCGGGTGAGTATTGGCGGTAGCATTCAGAACCTCCACTTCAATCCAGCCATTGCATTCCAATCATCTGAACTCGCAAAGCCTCCCGACGCGAAGGCGACAACATTTCGAGCAAGATTGATATCAAGATTAGCAATCCCCCTGGTGCCATCAGGACCAAGAGAAGCGCCGAGTAGAAGGCTCGCAGAATCTTCCGGTAAAGCTCCAGCTCGCGTAAGGCCTTTGGCCACCGCATCGCTCAGCCCTCCGGTGATTGCTTTTTTGCAAGCTCCTTCGCAGCCGCGACTTGCGACGAGCCGAGCGCTTCTTTGCCCTTGAGCGAAGCCCTACCCGCTGCGTAGCTCGTTGGTGCCAGCGCCATCATAACGCCACCAATGATTTGAGCCACACCACCCTCAACGCCCGTCGCGGCTAAAACCGCACCGACCACAAACGCAATTGCGTTGAACCATAGCTCTGTTGATTTCAGACCGCTCTTACCCATTTGAATCCCCCAATTGCGCTATGGCTTGCGCCCTACCGCGTTCTTCGGCTTCTTTGAGGCGATTCTCTTCAATGAGCTTGAAGACATTCGCACTCGTTTCGGTGGCTAGTCGATTGATATTGTCAGTTTGCATTTCGACACGAACCGACTTCTCATGAACGTCGTCGATCTTGTCGTTTATTCTTTCAAGGGTTTGTCCAGTAGCAGCTAAGCACTCGACCATCTGCCCCATCTGGTTGGCAAGCTCAGTCTGGTCTAAGTCTATTTGAACGGACTCTCGCCCGTGTTTACCCAGCTTCTGGTCTACGAGTTTTTCGATCACGCGCAAGGCAGCGATCAAAGCGGCAAATACAGCACCGGCTTCGACCATTCCGCCGTCCATCAGTCTTCGTCCGCTTCTTCTTCAGGCCCTTCGTAGAATTCCTCAACCTCACGCTCGATGATTTCTTCATCTATTTCGGAATCGCTCGGGCCGTTTTCCTCGGGCTCCGGTTCGGGCTCCGGCTCCAGCCCGATCACCTCATCCAGCACTTTGAACTTAGCGACGTAGGAGACGTAGTTTTGCAGGATGTCTAGGCAGTCCTCTTGCGAGAGGCCTGTTCTTTCTCGAACATTTGGATCTGCCATGTTGGGAGTTCCAGACTGAACGAATTTCGCATACTGCTCGAACTTCTCTTTGGTAACCATCACCCATCCTCCGGTCGAGGCAGAGCGTTGACCCACGCTGATGCCTCTCGCTGACTCATCAACGTGTATCCGAGTGCTTGAAATGCCCCGATGTCTCCATCGATAAAGCTCAAATCCGAGCACTTGAAGATCTGGTGCGTGTCGCTCTTTGCGCCAAGCCCACATTTCCTACAGCACCCAGAGTTTAGAAACGTAGCGCGGACCTCGGTTTGATTGCCGTCCTCGTCTGTCTCAACCCAATCAAAGCGCCGAATCGGTAGCTCGTTCTCTAGGTCCGATAATGGGACCAACATATAAGTCCAGCTCCACTGTCCCATTATGAGTCACCTTTCACAAATCGAATCCCGCTTTGGTACAAAGACAGCATGACGTTATCCGCTAAAGTTGCGTTGTAGATTTTCAAGCCGCCTACAGCCCCGAAGAGCTTTTGATCTGCACCAGCGTTTCCGCCGATTCCCAACATACCATCGGCTGGGCAGTCTGCCGTTCGACCGCTGATATCTACGTCGCCGCCATACTTAGCGCCATCGACAAAGATGCGCCCGATGTCATTTCCATAATCGAGAGTAATGCCTACATGGTGCCAATCGTTATCAGTAACAGCGGGCCCGTCAATGTCAGTTTTGCCAGAGCCGTCGCTGAAATTAAACTGTATCGTATCGCCCGCGTCATCTCTGACCTTGAGGTGCCATCGGTCGTTGCCGGTGTCTCGATCTAGGATAATGGTAGAATTTCCATTTCCCAAATTGATCATGCGAAACCACACGCTCATTGACCAGCCTGCGGTGACCGGGTTGAGAGCCTTTGTTCCACCGTCGTCGAGAGAAGCGTAGCCGGTGCCGTCAGTGTTGAACGTGAAAGTACCTAGGCTGGTTTGCGTTAGACTCCCCATCGTTGAGATCCCATCGGTTGGGCCCTCCGGAATCGTGGCCATTGCGGGCGTTCCTGAAACGGTGCCGTCGTTGTCGTTTGCTGTGAGGTCTTGAATCGTCACGGGGTTGTCGAGCTTCCACCATCCATCAACGTCTGCCGCATTATCGTAATTCCCAGAATCGGAGAGGAGGTCAAGCCCTTGCACGCCGCCATTGTACATCACCGTCACAGCGTCAGCGTCTAGGATGGTTCCTTTGTAGTAAGCTATTTCGCTAATGATGCCATGAGTGGTGCGAACTCCCGCAGGGTCAGCCCCAAAAACCTTGTCTCCCGTGTCAGCGTTGATCGGCGCAACGGGCTTGACGGTTTCTGCCACAGTAACAGAGCTACCATTGATATAAATCACAGGGTCGTTTTCGATACTGGATCCGTTGTAGGTCACGACCAGATGGTTCCAAGCACCGAGAGCGATTGAAGCCGCTGGCCCTACCCACGTCCCGTTCGTGTCCCAAGTGTGGTCAAAACGAACCTGCACATTTCCACTTGATTCAGACTGAACAAAAAACTTGTAGCCAGCCGTCTCAATCATACGCCCATAGGTGCCCTCGCCATCACTGAAGATGTTCACCCATAAGGCGATTGAGCCGCCTGATGTAAACAAGCCGTTGATTGCGGCATTGTTTCCAACCGTAACCTTGTCGTCATCTTGATCGAAATACAGGCGAGAGCTTGAGCTTCTTAGCCCGAGCTGGGGGATGTTGGGAATTGAAAATGTGGCACCTCCGTTGGCCATCAGCCCGTGTTTACCATTGCCCGAAGCATCCTGCACATACAGACCGTCGAGATTGTTGGCCCCGGAAATATCATAATCGGACAGGGGCAGATATTGCTTGAGGTGGCTAGTCGTGACTCCGGTGGGTAGTATCATTTCGGGATTCTGATACTGCTCCAGAACCTGAGCCGCTGACCAGGCTGTGCCTGCTACAACTTTCCAATCACAAATTTCAACAGCAAGATCTGCCCCGGTTCCGTTATAGGCGGCACCGATTGCGCCCTCATCAGCCGCGCTCATATCCGCTGATTGGGAAATAGTCTCGCCGTCTGCGCTGACTAGAAGACCGTCCATGTACAACCGACAAGATGTCCCGCCCGTCACGGTGAAGACTAGGTGGTGCCATTGGCTATCGAACAGAGGGAGGTTAGATCCTAGCTCAATCTCTTCAGTTGATGAGCCGTCATCGTTGTACGCCCCAAATTGATTGACGTTGCCAGAGCGGCAGATTGAAAAATTCCAGCGGTCACTGGCACTAGATGATCGAAAACCCCACGCCTTCCTATTTGCGACAGCCGCCCCAACCATCTTGGTCCACCAACTAACACTCCATGCCCCGGTCGAATCCCACTGCATCCCATCAACATCAATGTAGTCGCCGGTTCCGTCTAGGGCGATCGCCCTTCCGCTGAAGCACCGAGCCGACATCTGATTTGGAACCCCGGCAGTCATCGACAAGTCGTAGCCATTGGGGAGCCGGGCTCGGTCGCCTACCAGCGTGCTCCCGCTGTTGGTTCCATCCTGATTGCCCGTGCTGTCAGTGTAATCGGCAGCGAGTAGGTAGAAGAGCGATGGCGTAACAACCGCCGCAGTTTGCGCGTAGGTGGTAGCTCCCATGATGGAGCGAACTTGGGCCTGTGTTAAAGCTGTTCCCTTGTAGATTCCAACGTTGCAGAGGTTGCCAGTATAGTTCTGATTCGTCCCAGCGTAGCTAGCTCCCAAAATGAGATCCTCGTCGGGATCAATGGAACCACTGATTGATGAAATGTCGGTAGTTTTATCAAGCTGTCCATCAACATAGCCGAGGAGATTCCCGCTCCGGTCAACGGTGAAAGCTATATGGTGCCACACCCCGTCGTTGATCTTAGTGTTGCCTTTGACATAACCACTATTATTGCTGCCATCGACACGAAGGCTGAAGACGGTTACCCCGTCATCTTGACCAAATCGATACCCGTCGTAATCCGACGCACCGTCCTGCTTTGACACAACGAAATCCTCATCGCCGGTTGAGTCAGGCAAGATGTTCTTAGTCCAATAAACAATACTGAAATCGCCCGAAGCCATCTGGCTATTGACGTGATCTCCACAATTCACAAAATCATCGCTACCGTCAAAGAGTGCTGACCCAGTCGAGACAAACCTCGGGGTCAGGTCCATGCGAAGGTCTACGTCGAGTCCCGTTTTGGGATACACAAATCCGGTATCAGGACTCGGGATCATTACTCTGCCTCTGCCTCTGTGACTTCGTGGGCACCGTCGCCCGCCATGTGCTCTTTGAGTGCAGCTACCGCGTTGTTCGCAATATCGTCCACACCTGCGAGAGGAAGGCTAACGCCAAATCTCGACTCTAGTTCAGGCGACCAGCATATTGCGTTCATCGTCCCTTGTGTCTCACCCGTCGCCAAATCCTTGACGATGACGATCTCTACCTTATCGAGTCTCTTCTGAGCCATGTTATTCCCCGGTTTCCTCTTCTGGAGGTTGTGCTTCGGTCACAGTAAACCCGCCCTCAGCCATCGCTGCCTCTACTTTAGAGACGATGTCTGGAAGCACGCTCGCCACGTCCGATTCTGATAATGAAACAAACTGATTATCTTTCGTTCCGAACTCTACAGCTTTGTAGTTGCCACAAGCTGCTACGCTAACTGAGCCAGTTGTGAAATCTTTGATCACTGTGATCTGAACCTGTTGAATTTCTTTCGTCGCCATTTTGGGACTCTCCTATCATGCGTATGCTTGACCAATTACGGACGCGTAGATCACCTTGACACCGTTTGCTCCGTGCACCATTACGAACTGAACAAGATCGATCGCGTCGTTGGCTGTGCTCATTGTGTGCTTGACGCCGCCCGCCCATAGAATATTTGCAGCGGCACTGCCGCTCGAATAATAATCTGTGTAAGTGGTTGCCGATGATGGCCATGTAATCGTATAGCTAGATGCTGCCGCTTGCACTAGCTCCATCGTGAAAGCTTGCTGCGTTCCAGCCTCCGGGAAAAAACCAATCTCTACAGTGTCCAAGCTAGTAGATAAAAGACGATTGCCCATCCCCCCGGCATTGGCCCCGATTCGCAAAGTGGTACCGGTGATGTAGAAGTCGGTTTGATCATGCCCGAGTTGCAGACCACCCGCGTTGTAGAGCTTTAGGTGTTTGCGAGGTGTGCCGTTACTGTCCGTTATTGAGAACGACGTACCGTTCCCCGTGTTCCCGTTCGTAAAAGCGTTTTTCAGAGTGAGAGCTTTAAAGCCGTTGCTACTTGTACCCAATTCGCAAATACCATCACCGCCCGACGCTAAACTAACGCAAGTAGAAGCTCCGATGGTAGCTGTGAGAGATCCTTGACCAACAGCCGCGTAGCCGATTGCGATTTCATTGCTGACCCCCGATGCCGCAGAGGCTGCGCTTGCGCCACCAATATACACACCCTTACCGGTAGACGTCAGAGAGTCGCCAGCTTTCCAACCGATAGCCGTGTTGTATCCGTCCCCACCAGAGGTTTGGCTCTTCAGAGCTTCAAAACCCAAAGCTGCGTTATAGCTTCCGCAATTCCCTTGGGCGGCGGCGCATCCTACTATGGTATTTTCAACACCGGTAGTTTGCATCGCGGCTTCTTTACCCACCGCTGTATTACTTGCGCCAGAGGTAGCAGCCAAAGCGCCTGCACCTATCGCTGTGTTCTTCGAGGCTGTAGTCGCGGCACCAGCATTGTATCCGACGAATGTTCCCTCAATTGAACTGCTGCCACCCTTGCCAGCCTGGTATCCTATCGCGGTGTTCATCGTTCCTGTGTCGTAGGCTTTCCCTGCACTCGGTCCGATACACGTGTTGTAGGTCCCAGTGCTAGCAGCTAGCGCAGCCCCGGTATTCACGTCACCAATTCTTAAATTAAGACCGCTGTCAGTGCAGTTGATACGCTCTCCCACAATGAGATCGCCGCCGCAGGATTTCAGACTCACGTCGTCTAGGGTAAACGTAGTTCCGCCAGTTGTAGACGTTGCGCTAATAACGAAATCACCAGGGGTGGCTTTAGCTCGAAACGAAGTCTTGTAAGTCCCGTTGGTTTTGACCGTTAATGAGACAGCTTCGTGGGCTACGCCTGTTGTAATCGTTGCAGCCATATCGCTGCCCGATACACCCGAAACAGTGTAGGTAAAAACGTAGTATCGATCGCCCTGAATAGCTAACGCTAAATCCGCCTGAACTTGCGTCAGAGTGCCAGCGCCGGAGGAATGCGTATAAACTGCATCCCCGCCCGTATCGTCAAAGTCACCAGCCACGTCCCATTCTGCGTGTGACGAGAAATCAGTTTCGTCTAAATGCTCCTGGCCGATCCCAGTGCTGTCGTCAACGATCACAACCTCATCTAGGCTGGCATCGATGTGTAGCATTTTGACAGAGTTCGAAGAGGAGGCTGTGAAGTTGCAATCGTACTGCCTAATGTTAAACTCAGCAGACCCGTTCGATCCGTCTCGCCCGTTAAGCAAGTGCTGATTATTTCCACCCCCGACAACACGAACGGCACCTGATTGATTGTCGTAACACTCTAGGCGAACCACAACGGCATCAGTAGCACTGTAAATACACATTACATCATCGTGAGCGCTGCTGGCTTTAACGGTGAACTTTTCGACAGGGGTTGCGTCGTTGACGCCTACTTTACAATTCTCAAATGCAGTCGTCGCAGCGCCCGCGTCCATTGTGAGAAAGGTAGTTTTACCAGGACGCCAAACCATATCGATAGCGGAGGTCTCTGTGTCAAAATAGAGCTTGCTTGATTGCGTAAAAAAGTTCGCGTTGATGTTGCCCGAATTTGCGAATTGGAGGCTGGGGCCATTTGTAGCCGCGCTATGGATCACTACAGTTGTCGAGTTGGCGTTGTCGGTAGAGTTGTCGTCCCCGTCAATGTAGAGGGCAACCTCTGAATCATTTGCGGGCTCATACGCTGAAGGCCCGCCCCGCCCGTTGATTCTCACATAGCGATTTGTGACAGCCAACAACGTCATGTCATCGCCAGACTTTACATCCAACAGGGTTGGATCTGTCTTGCCCGTCATCCCCGTCAAGGGGCTAGAGCTTAAGCCAGTGACGTTGCTGTCTAGAGTCAGCGCGGTATTGGAGGCAACATCGGCAACACGGTAGACACCTCGCGATGTACCATCGCCCTCAAATATCTCAATTGCGGACCCTTCAAAGATTTCAGTAAGAAACGCTGTGCTACTTCCGGCAGTAATCTCGGCGCTACTATTCGTTGCTGTGAATGTCCCAGTGAGAGCTACGCTTAAATCGCCTTTAACTTCGAGAGCCCCGCTATGCTCGACCGCGCCCGTGATCGTGATAGCCCCAGTGCCCGAGATATTGAGTCGATCTGTATTGCCGGTGATGAGGGCTAGCTCATTGCTCCCGTGAGTCCCGATTTGAAACTTCGTCGCAGCTTGCGACTTTATTTTATTAGTGCCACCAGTGATCATCTCAATCCACTGAGAGCCGTTATCGATAATGAAGGGGTAAGCTCCTCTCGATTGATTACGACCAACGATAGTAGGAACCACAGCCCCCGTGCCTGTGCCGCCTCCCAAAACGAGACGATCGACCCCATCGCTTGTATCTACTAAAATAAAATCGCGACCTTCGTCTACGCTCTCTATGTCCAGAGCTGTGGAGTTGTTGTCTGCAAGTTGAACAACCGTCCCACCCGGCGGCAGATTGTATTGTACAATTTTCGGCATCAGTGGCCCCGCAATTCTGCGCTGATATTCCCGCCTGAGCTCGTGCCGGTGTAACTGAGCCTCACCTGAGAGATGGGAAAATCGAAAGTCACGGTGGTAAGGTCATTAGCCGCGCAAGCAGTTGTCTGGAGCGTGCGCACGTTCCCGGCTGGGTCGATGTAGCTAAATGTAGCCGTTCCGACCGTGCTGGGATAGAGATACGCCACCAGCCCGCGCTTACACGTGTGGGGCATTGTCGTCTCAATTATTGTAGTGATTGAAGTGGTGTAGGACTTCGCCGCCTCATATGAGCCTCTGCTGGCCATCGTCATTTACCTCCCGTAAGGGTCAAAACATTTGGGCTGCGATGTGCCCGCCGTCCATGAAATTCTAGCATAGGTGGCCCCTTTCGGAAGGGAAAAAGTAAACCGAAAGGGACCTAATCCCCATACATTGTATAGGGATTATATATAGCGTAGGTGGATGGGTCACACTGTGGGGCAATGTGCCCATCCGATCATGAGCCTTGGGTGAACTCATGAGATTTTGCGTCCTGAAAAAGAGCTGTCATATGCTGTCCCAGCTATGACGGGCTGGCCCGCGCTGAATGTTATGAACGCACTAATCCTATCGTCTTTGGCCAATTCAATCGCTTGCTCGGTGTATGTGACGAGCTCGTGCCCGCTGTCCCCCGTGGCAATATCGCCCAGGTTGATTGTCTTGAGCTCGGTGCCGTTGTTGTACGCCGTGGCGTTCTTTCGTATCAGAATCGTGACGCCCTTAGAGTTGCTCGAGGGCTCAATCTTCAGCGATATAGTAAAGCTATAGACGCCGCTTTCGGTTACGGCCATCCGCTGGTTTCCGTGGTCAAACATTCCGCCATAGTCGTGCGTTTCTGTGTCGAAATCGATCTGGTCTTGCGTGCTTGGCGTCTGGTTTGCGCTCAGATAGGCGCTAAAACTCATGGGCTCCTCGGTCAGCGCCGCGTTGTTAAAATACGACGTGATGCCGCTACCGTTAGTGGAATAAAGAAAGATGCTGGCAAAGGCGGCATCTGCCGGCGGTGTGACCACCCCTGAAAGCGCAATCCACGCCCCCGTGCTGCTCAAGCTGGCGTCGAGAATAGTGGTTTTTTGCAGACTCGCCTGGACTCTATCGGCATCCCACCAATAAACAGCAAGCCGCATAGTTTCGCCGCTCGATTGCTGAAAGAATGCGCTCCCGCGATAGGGCTTGTTTTTGTCCACTGGGACTTTATCACTCCAAAGAGTAACGGCCGTTCCTGTGCCTAGGCATACTAGCGAGTTTCGCCCGCTGTACACTGTGCTGCTTTTGATGAAATCGGTGCCCGGTGCCCCTGTCGTTACGTCCCACCCGGGAGGGGCTGCCCCGTTATTAGGATAAAGCGCAAAGCCGCCATTCCATATCAGGTTCCTCCCCGGCGCAATCGCCTGCTTATCGACCTGCTCAACCGAAACATGGCCGATGCGCCGCAAATCTGAAACGCTCGATATGCTTGAGCCGCCCGCTACGGCTTTACCCAGCCTCACCTCACCGCTCAAGAGCGCCGGCTCTGCTGCCCCTGTCGTCACGGCTGTAACAATGGGCTCGCCGGTAAACAGGTTGATGCCTACGTAATTATCCTTACTCGCCGTTGCCGTAAAATTCAGGTTGCCCGGGTTTGTGCGGAGAACGCCGCCGCCACCCGATGCCGCACCCGCCGCAATGACGCCGACAAGCCCCGAGCCCGTTGATAGGTCTAGGCCATTCGCAACCGAGTTTGCTGATAGTCCAATGTCGATGGCTTGTAGGATGCTGTCGGGCATCATCGTGTCGTATTTGTCGGCGAGTTGCGCCGCTAGCGATGTTGACGGTGGTGAAGTCTTGGTTGCATAGAAGAGATCGAGCACAACACCCACCGAATCGCCAAGGGCGGTTACCTCTTTGCCCACAATCTCAAATTTCACTGACGAGTCTAGGCCGTCTAGCGCCAGCTCGGGCGACAGGAGTAGGTCATTATCTAGGCTGACTAGGTCCCCGAGCTCAAGATATGCAAACTCGAGGCTCGTGGTTATGCGAACTTTCGGAGCCACGTTGCTAAATCGGGCCAGAACATAGCTCGTAAAGTCAAACGTTGCGGTCAAATCGTAGACGAATCGGTCCGCCTCTGTTGATTGATTGCCCGCAAACGGTCGCGAGGCCGGGCTATTCAGCCCGATATTGGTAGGGATTGTGGTAACGCCCCCCGCTGCATCCCCATCAGCCCCGAAGTTTTGCGTGATTGTCTTATAGTTGAGCGTAAATGCCGACGTAGACTTAAGAACCTCTTGCCGGTGCATCCAATAAACCGGGCGATCTGCCGATGGGGCCTCATCGCTCTGTGAGCTCGTGAGAGATACCGTTCCCGCATACCCTGAAACGGTAGGCTCTGCCGTAATGACCGAGCCGCTCTCGTGGTAAACGGCATTAGGCGCTAAAAAGAGAACATCTACATCAAGCTGCTCGTCACCGTACGCCGCGACCGACGTGGCGTCACTTCTGACAA
>Ga0098052_1000606_pt1 | contig 22717 bp, 11 predicted proteins | sample 15_taG_FD_81591 | JGI IMG/M metagenome (GOLD analysis project Ga0098052, IMG submission 81591) | Marine viral communities from the Subarctic Pacific Ocean - 15_ETSP_OMZ_AT15312 metaG | ecosystem: Environmental > Aquatic > Marine > Oceanic | place: Pacific Ocean | collected 2015-01-18
CCCAGCTATCATTACTTACCAGTACATAACCTACGCTACGCATGATAGGTGGTGATATATTAGCAGCTTCTACAGCTTCTGTCAAGTCCATCCATCCAGTATCCCCAAGAGTTTCTGCGTCAATCCAGAAGATCTCTTCGATGGGATAATATTCTTTCATAGTCCATTGCTCCCATATCGTATTCATAATATCTCCTAGAATTGGTTACACAAATGTCCAATAGATTGGGCGTGGGTTTCATACTCTCGTGAGCAGTATACCTCTGTCCACTCAGTTATATTACCTTGAGCATCTGATTTAAATATCATAGTTTCCCAACCCTTTAAGTAAGGTATTCGGGAGACAACAAGGTGTCCTATCTTCTTATCATGCCAAAGAGATTGTGTTCGTTCACCAATCCCATCAGTTTCTAGGTCCATAATCTTTTCTGTCATTTGTAGTTCACTCCAGTCTTCCTCTTCCCCGTAATAATCTTCACATTGAATATCATCAAGGTCGTCCATCTTTTAGTTTCTTTATACCTTTTTCTAACATAGGTGTGTTAGGGTGTTTCTCTAGAAATGCAGCAATGTCTTCATGAGACCAGCCTAGCTTTATTGCTATAGTAAAGAGTTCTTTCTTAGCATCTCTAGTTCTTTGTCTTCTCAGCATTCAGTCGTCGCTTCCAATCCTGTTTCCATTGTAAATATAATGGGGGCAGGTCAGAACGACAGCGGGTGCCCTCAATAGGAGAGGCGAGTATAATAATACTTCCATCCTCATCAGTGCTTTCAATATGTTCCCATTTTTCTTCATAAGCTTCGATAGGTTCATATACATTACATGATTCCTGAAGTTTTGTCAAGGGATAATGTGTAATAATAGGATTAATTTCTGTCCCATGATTACGATGAGGTATCCATTGATTGGTCTTCTTATCCCATCGCTTATCAACGATGGTCTTAGCTGGGTGGGCACGCCAGTTGGTATACCATTCACCCTTAGTCTGATTCTTACCGAGTCCTAGCATACCTTCTCTCCTAGACTTATAGCCTTTCTAATCATCTGCTTTACTTGCACCATAGATGCCAAGAGATCCCTAGCATCTGAGTCTTGAATGTGCATACATAGTACACTACAATTCTCAACCTGATCATCATCAACCTGATTAAGAAAGACACCCTCAGTATTCCGTGATAAACTCACAGTAGTGGTAGTGCCGGGTGTTGTTACTGTACGTACAAACAACAGCTCATCTTCATGTTCTAAAGCCATTGGTATTCTCCATGTTATAAAAGAAAGGGAATTTATTACTCTTGGTATCCCAGTAAACCTCACTTAGCCTCTATCGACCTATACTCTGCCGTCTAAGGTGACCTGAAGATCTATTAAGTGTCTATGCTAGGATCTTCAGCAACATTTACATCCGACACTGTAGAGGAAGACCAGCGGGGTAGTTGAGTACGATTATACTCAGCCCATGCATCATCCTTATTCTTGAGATCAATATAACACTGGCATCGTTCATCCCATTCGATATAGCCTTTTTCTTCAAGCCATATAGAATAATCATTCATGCCGCCCATTAGCACACCTCGAATCCGCCACATTCGCGGAGGAAATCCACGAATTCTAGGGCGTGTTCTTTGGTAGCCTTATAGGCATCAGCAAACTCAGGATCTCCACAGTCCCATGTGATGATGCCATTCTCTTGTTCTAGGACGTTCTCAAGAGCCTCGGCAAGCCGATCACAGTCCTCTTGATTATCGAGGCCAGCTCCGTCGTTGTAACTCATACGTTCGAGAGTTTTCTCGTCAATACCGAGAGCATATTCACGGTCAGCTTGGTAGATACGATCAAGGATCGGTCGCCAAGACCAACAGTTAGCTCTGAAGTATACGCCGGGGTTCTCTACTTCATACTGTTGAGCAGCTTCGAAGTACACAGACTTCTCTGCCACAGTTGCAGTGGTCCAGTCAGGAGTATCAGGTTTTACGCTGTGCCTCTGTATGACTGGGTTAATTCCAAATACATCCATGCCCATCGTTGTTCTCCTTTGATGTGCTATAGTATACACGATGCTTGATACGTTGTCAAGTCTTAAACCTCCTTGATAACCTTTCAGTTACCGAGGAGGTACGGACAGCCTTCCCCCGTAAGGGGATTCAACTCACCCTAGGCTGCGACCCATTATCAAGGGGTGGATTGTTGTTACCTCTTCGATTGCGGTCGATTCACAGTGTCGAAGTTAACCAGTATAGAACCCCGTTAAGATAGATGCCGGAGCAAATGCTGACCGACTTGGGCTAAAGGGAAAGGTAACATTAGATGGTAGAGCAGGGGGAATTTAACCCCCTAGACTAAAGAGACATACGTATATCTCAGTAGCCCTCATCTTGTGATCGGCAAGACTTCAGAGCGCAAAGGTCTGTGTGGGAATCGAACCCACTAGTTACTCTCTGTTGGCAGCTAGGTTCTGTCTATAAGAGAACAACAACCTAGTATCTTACCACCAAGGCAGACCATGGATACACCCTGATGAGCCTAATAAAGACTCATCCCAACTTCTGCTCCGATGTCACCATCGAAGTTTCTTACGCCTGTTGGCGGGTGTATCAAAGAGGTGCATTCAGGGACCTTCAAGTCTCTTTACGGGATAGCTCGCCGGATTCTCTTCTTTTCGCATCACCCGCTCTAAAAGAGAACCTGAGAAATGCGGGGTGCGATATACTGTGAGCTGTAGATTCATGTGCTCTCCTTCGGTAAAATCGAAGGCCATGTCCTCGCATAACCCAGAGGAACAGGGTGATTAATTGGAGGCCTTTGCAGTTTAAAAGAAGCGTGAACGAGAGGTACTAGCCCTCGCAATACAGTTATCTTTATGACGTATTGCTATGATACGCGATAACTACGTTGATCTCCAATAGCAATAGATTCAACGCTACCTACCTCCGTTTGGTCATAAGTACAGACGGAGCTATGCTCAACGTCCTACCTAGTGATTATTGGAGAACCAGAGAGGAATCGAACCTCTTCGTGGAGTCTCTTATTTTACCTTTAGACGGGTACCACCCCATCACGGGCAACAGAGCCTACTCCTTGGTGAGAGATGTCTCTGCTACTCCAAGCCGCACCAGCGGTGGAACATGTTTAGATTTTCTTTGTAGCCAAGGGACACCAGAGTCAAGGTCGATGAGTAAACTATTCTCATAAATCATAACGACAAGCCATGCTTGCTGGTAAGTTGATTACAACTTATCGTCTGATTGCTGCTCCGCATTGATCCGCCCTAGCTGGGTGCTCACGTTGCTTTGCAACACCTTTACCTCCTAGCAATCCAAGGTATATTCAGTCACAACTGCATACTCACGGGGCGACCGCTACATATACACCTCTGATATCCCTTGGGTACAAATGGTGAACCTGCCGCTCCCCCACCTTCGTCATGGACGGTCCTACTTGATCGCATACCCGATTATTCATCGAGCCTCACAAGCAGGACTGGGGGAGGACAGATTCAGGTTTGTTTCCCACACGGTACCATGTGGGGGCCTTGCCTTAGCATCCGTTGTGCCAAGATGTACCGGTCCACCGCACGCGATGGAACCCTATCCTTAGTGTCGGCCCTTTCACCGCAAGCGGCTGGGAGTTCCCGTGTACCTCGGCAGATACACGAGCCCCATTTAGGCTGGGCCTGTAGTATGCCCTTGTTTAGACAGGTTAGGGTACCTGTGCCTTGGACTTACGTCCCTCAGGTACACCCATGTTGGCGGGTGTACCTGAGGGACGGGCGTGCGTCCTGTATGTAGCGGACTCCACGCCTCGTTCCGAGGTCTGGTTGGTCAGGTCTTAGCCTTAGCCTTAGCCTCAGCCTTAGCCTTGCGGCGGTCCAGCTCAGCGAGAGCCGCGTCTACCGAGGTGGCGGAGCGGGCCATGCTGACGATGTTGTGGAGTTGGTGAGTCTCCGTCTGGGAATAGTCTTTCGACTTAGGGGCCTGAGACAGGTTGATGCCATGGTCATTGGCTCGTTTGATCTGCTCAGCGGTCACCTCATAGGGGAGTGCCATAATGCACCTCCATCCGGACTAGGGAAAAGAGCAGGGTACGTCCAAGTGGACCCACATGGGTAGACTATGGTCGTTCCCAGCACAATCATATGTACTTCCGGTCTAACATATGACCAAAGGGCAGCTTTGCTGCCATATACCCCTCTAGATAGTGATATATAATATAGATTGGGAGTAGATCTAGGGTATACTAAGGTGTACTTAAGTAACCCTTATATATATTACACTCTCTACCCTAGGTATACTATGTACTCCACCTATACCGCCCTACTATATATGGTATACCCGGTACACCTTTAGATACACTATACAGTATATACCCCTATACCTAAACTTAACTCCACTCTTCCGTGGTGTTCGTAGTGAGAATGAATAAATTATTCTCTATTATCTCTCCCCGGAAGGGGATTGGACCCTCCCCAGCTTCCGCCGGAGGGGTCCGTTTAGATTTAGATCAAGGACGTAGGGCCTTGGCTTCTGCCAGCGTCTTTCGACGCTTCTCGACCGCGCTCATCGCCTTGTCCTTCTTCCACTGGAGGTATTCCACCTCGCTTCTGTGGATCTTGGAGCCGGGATAGAGTTCAGTCAGCAGTGTCATCCACCATTGCGTTGAGATCGTGAACTTCCTAGTGAAAGTCTGATCAGTTGCAGGATGACGAAGAGTGATCTCATAACAATAATTCAAGCCTTCTGGTGAAGGTTTCACATCATTAAGAATGATGAGCTGAGTCCACTCTTGTGTCGTAAAGACACCGGGCAGGGTAGCCAGCATGGGATCACCGTGTACGGGATTAACATCCATTACACTGTTTTCGGACAACCACTGCAAAGCGGCCTCCGAATCAAATCCCTTAGTAGCTGGAGCGTACCACCAACCCACTGACATATTCTGAGGGAATACCCGTACACTCACACCGTTGGACTCAGGGTCGTTATTGGTGATGAGGACACAAGACCCGTGGGTCTCATGCATGCACTGGTACCGTGCCCTCCCGATTGGAAAAGTAAAGTCCATTTGGACCTCCTTGTAGAGAAGCGTGTCGGGGGCAGGAACGCCCCACCCCCGACAGTGCTTCAGTTGCAGATGCGGGATTCAGCAGTGAACCCGATCCTTTTGCATGTGTCGGGGAACAGATCAATGAGAGCTTGAGAATCAGCCCTCACATATGTAGGAGCATCACCGATGGCTGCACCACCGGCATCATGGATTCCATACATGTTCCCGCCGTGTACAGACATGTCCTTGTAGTTCAGGACAGTCTGACATCGATGGATAGCATCCCACCTGTGCAAGCGACGGCCCAGCAATGCTGTGCCAGCGGTCGTCAGTGTGGGCCAGTCAGTCTGGCAGGAAACCGGAGTCTCCAGCTTTGTGACAGGGTTGACATACGTACTGTGGACCTTCCATTTACCGTTGCCAGTAGATGGTACCTCATGTCCTTTGACATCCGAGTCATCGGAGTCAGAGAAACGGAAAGGCGACATCAGAAGATCCCCACCGATGAAACGCTGATCCCAAGGAGTGTTCTCCCACTCTTTGAGCGCACTCTTGTTGGCTTCCTTCAGATGCGGGAAGCATTTGTTGAAAGCTTCTGAGAGTTGCTTGGCTGCTGTCTTCACCCGTGGGTGTACCAGATGGTAACTTGAGCAGCCATGCGTCATAGCGTTTCGTAGAGCAGCGGGCATTCCGTTCAGATCCTCCAAAGAAGAGAATCCCTTCCGCAGGCCCTCTTGGCCGACCAATGCGTCAAACACTGGACCGGCTCCCGCTCCATAGGTCTTTGGGCTGAAGATAGCCTTCAAGATTTTCAGGAGAATGGCCTTAGGCAGTTTAGAAAGGAACGGCAGTCCCAGCTCCCGAATCAGATTCAGAAGCTGTGTGCGAGGATGATCCCAGTCCTCATGTGTGACATCGACTTCCGACAACTCTTGAACCAAGTCAAGGATCATCTTGATCAACATCGGACCAGACCCAGCAGTATCAAGCTCCATCAAGAAGCGAGACATCCTGAGCCTCATCGGCAACCGTTCGAGTCGTGCGTACTCAGCAGCCGCACGGTACTCGTAGGGATCACACCCACCCTGTCCAGTTGCTCCAGCGAGCAATGCCGCCTTCGGATCGGACAGGATTGAACTGCACCAGTCCTTGATAGAAGCCTTCTTCGCGAAGTGCCTCTTCAACCAAGACCGGAAGAACACCCAGCTCTGGTTGTCAATAGGGACCGTATACGCCAGCTCCATCATCGCACGACACTGAAGGCCGTACATCGGATGAAGCGTACCTGCGGACTTCGCGTACATACGCAAAGCCCAGCAAAAGATCGACATCGCAATGTAGAACTCATTACCCTCTGTCGCAAGCGACATTGCCCGAAGGCGGTAAGGATAGAAGCTCTCTTGAGCCGAGAACCTTGTGTTCTCGGTCTCACCCAATGGGATCTGCGAGCGAACCTGCCAAAACAGGTTGTTCACCTCTGTGTTCACCCTGAAGGGAGTTTCACTCAACGTCTGAGCGGCCTCCAAGGCGAGAGGTGTTGGATTAAGATCAGTCCGGCGACTGACCCGTGGAGTCCACAGTCCTTCCAGTGTGGGAGGACTGAGGTGGTGGTACTGAATCGTGGGATTACCCTTAGGGGTTTCCAACCACATACTCAGTGCCGATTCCGCTGCTCCATGCAAAATTTCCAATCGATGCGGGTACAACGAGGGACGCTCTTTGAGAGCGTCAATAGCAATCCCTTGCTGATAGAACTCAGTACACTTGGGATTATCCGTACGGACATCACCCGTACGAAACGCAGCATCGATATCGACGCTCCTCGTCTTCCCGCTGATTGGAGTCAGCAGGTGCCTACGTGTGTGTTTCTGAATAAGCGATTGCCATTCAGGGGGTAGACACACACCCGATTTATCTGATGCACTCATTGAAGAGTCTCCTAATAATGCATCACATACCTGTGCAGTTGTTGGACATACCAACATTAAACTCACAGGAAATTGCTCACAAGTACATTTAAGTAGTTGCAAACACACCGTTGATTACAGTTCTAACGGTTATTCTTCCTAGGTTCTTTTCCCTTCCTGGGGGTAAATCTAGTTCAAGAACTGGTCTATAGTGAATAGACCGAAAGCCCCAGCATCTCGTTAAAGAAGCTGGGGTTTTGTCGTGACGCTCACGACAGCCCACACTAGAGTGTGGATAGTTGGCTCTTTCTGTTGACACGTATGAGCCTCGTACGCCGATCCGCCCTATGTCTCACGACATTGAGGATTGTCAGGCATGCCTTGCTAGATTGATTCTACCGGACAATAGAGATTGACACATCGCCATCTGCCGCTTCATAGTTATGGATGAGTAGTTTACTCACCGCACCACTCGCATGCAGCTGGCTGTTCTTCAAACTTTCGTGCATTGACGTAAGCCTGTAGAACCATCGATGGTAATTGCATCGCTTCGTCTTAATCAAGACGCACATGCAATCTATCGGGAGGTTTCGATCCTCCTGAGACATCATCAACCAGAATTCCAGCACACTACATTCGCTTGAAGAATCCATATCTGGCACGCGATTATCACATACCACTAAACAGGATTCGATAGCAACCTTTAGTGCCTGCTCTAGCAAAGCACGATCACTACGATCATGCATCGAAAGCCCTAGCCCCCCGTTAAGGGAGCTAGGGTTGGGGTTGTGCTTACTCTCTGAGTAAGAGGACTGCTAGCCACATAGCGCAGAGCCCACCCACAGTGGTGAGTAGAGGTACTACTACCCCAAGCCAAAGAACGTACAGAAGCAGTCCCCTGTGTCTACACCACCAGCACCGACGCTTGGGCGTGACCACCCCGCTGGGCCGGATCACCTTGCGGTAGTCACCCTGACCACGGATGACCAGAGGCTTATCCTCTGCGTCAAGATCCCTGTACTTGTAGTCAGTACCGAGTGTCCTTGCAAGCAGAATCAGACCAATGAATGGTATGATAATGGTTGCACCAATGATGAAATAGCTTAGCATACTATTCCTTTCTGCCCATTTCATGGGCTACGGGGGGAAACACACAATGTGTTCCCTTACCAAGCCCCAGACAAATTCGTGACCCCCTAGTCGATCCTATGTGAGTTGCTCGCTCTCTGGCAGGCTCAAAGATGTGGCCTGTTTTCCTATTTGCTCTATAACGTCCTGAGGGGCTGTCTCAGACACTACAGGCTCCGGGGTAGGCTGAGGTACCTGTTGAGCTTCCTCGGGCTGTACGGGGCTCTCTGGGCCTCTGTGGGCATTGTAGGCATCGTCGGGAGACATAGGACTGCCGAATCCCTGTAGTTTCTGGGATGCCATTAATTGCTGCTTCCACTGAGGGTGTCTAATTCCTATCTCCTCAATCAGTGCCCTCATATAATCATCAATGGTATAATCGATCTTCATGGCAGTATTCGAGATTACTCCACCCATACCTCCTCTACCACCTCTACCTCTTCCACCTCTGGATGGAGAGGAGCCAAAGGAGTGGGCTGTAAGACGAATAATAGCATCCCCCAAGAAGGGCATATTTCTCGTAGCATTAATTACATCTGTAGTAGTCATCTCTCCTGAGTAGAGTTTAGTAAACATTTCTCTCAGTTGTTTGAGGGTAGCTACAGCACCAGCCAATGAGATGAACGCGCCGGGAGTTCTCAGAGTAGGATTATCCTCAAGCATCGCTACTGAGAATTCACCAACCATATTGAAGTATCTACCAAATATAGGAAGTCTGGCTCCGTAGGTTAAGAAGAATGTCCAAGGACTTTCATCAACCTCATCCAAGAGATCATCTAGGTCATCACCATTTGCTAATCTAAGTAGCATCATATACATCATATCTAGAGCACACATTGCTGTGATTCTTCCAGCAATCGCAGCTAGTCCCATCTGGTTCGAGTTTCTCATAACGAGTTGACTATTGAAGAGCATGCTATATCGACGATAGATTTCAAACAATCGTTCAGCTCTAGCATCATCTGTATTAATGTCAAATGGGTTTGGAGAGACTAAGATTTCATTGATATACGCCTTCTCCATAATCTTGAGTCCACCAATAACATCAAGTCGGGTATGATATGTTTCTCTATTACCTGCGGATTCTGTCTTAGTTAGTTCGTTGTACATCCTCATAGGACTATAGGTTCCTTTGTCCTTCTTGGTATTAATAATATCTAATACTCCAACGAGATCCTGATAATTCTCAAAATCTAAGAAGCCTGCTCTAAGCATGTAAAAGATAGTTCGTCCATACTTCCTAGGGTTGATCCCAACATCCTTTATGATTTTCTCTAAGGCATCCGGATCAGGTACAATAATATCTGACTGCTTAAACTTACCTTCCATAAGCTGTCCTTCTTCATCTAGCTGGAAGTTTACCTCACCCTCTCGTTTAATCGTACGAGTCAGTTGATATTCTTTATCTCCTGAGTTTAATACAGCTACTAGCTTATCAAGCTTCTCTGATTGCAGGAGATGGAATACAGACTTACGGAATATCTGTGCTCTAGCTACAGCTATAGATTCCATGATCCACTGTGAAGGACGCATCATCTGATTGCCCCACCCATTGACACCAGCACTGATTCCACGAAGTGTCTTACTACCTGTCTTAGCATTAAGTAGCGGACGATCATACTCAGGCACATGAGCTTGAGTCATCACACCCACAAGATCTACTAGATCCCGAGCTACTTCCTGATACTCTTTAGTACCGATTGCAGCAGGAACTAATGCCGTTAAAGATTTAAAGAACCCCCTCCACCCCTGAGGACCAAGAACGGATGTTAAAGTATTCATTGCATACTCAACTGCAAGCGTAGCCATAGCCAAGTTACCACCGAAGGCAATCTTGGTCAAGCCGGGAGCCATTTCTACAAAGAAGTCTTTCCAAGCATCATCAACATGATCCGTCTGTCTTACTCCACGTATATACCTGTACTTTTCTTGTAGAGTAGTAATGGAAGATGTCATACTATCCACGGTTTCAAGATCAACATCTGATCCATCCATATTTTTCCAACTAGCTTCTTGATGGGTTTCCGCAAAGAGATTGAGTGCATCTCCAATAGTTCCATAGATATCATAGTTATCAATCATCATCATGATCTCTGTGGTTTCATCAGCTGTACCACGCATATAATCATTGATCAAAGTAACAGGCTGTGCCACCACGTTCTCAGCAATAACATTATACCTTCTCGCAGCTAATGTCATATTAGGAACAAACCAAGCATCGTTTGGTAAGTACATTTGTAACGAGGATCTATTTATTAAGTTATGCACATGAGCATCAATAGGATTCTGCATGTTATTAAACTGTTCGAATGTAAACTGTGCTCTTCGACCTTCTGGTGGGAGCCACCCTATTGCTTTAGCATGTCGTTCAGACTTACCGGGTTTGTAAAGTTTCATAAGTCTTGGTGCATAGCTCTTAGTATTTACACCAGTAATAAGATCATTATGAGATTGACGCATTGCAGTAATATCAACACCAGCCTTTTGTAAGTCTGCCCAAGTAATGTTTCCTCTTTGTATCTGCAACATGAACTCATGGATACCTTCTTCGGCTGCTCTTACAGCGACAGCATCGTTACGTTCTAAACGAGCCATTAAATTATGCTCAAAGTCTAAAGCCCGATCTTCGGCAGCCTTAGCATTATTAAGTTTAGACTTGGGTGGTGTTAGTCCTTGCCATCTCAGCTGCACATTATCGCCATCGGACACATGAGCAATAAACCTCAGCAGGGTTTTTCTAAAGGCAGGATTTAGTTTTGCTAGATCAGCATGCATGGCTTCAGCATTACCGAAGTCTGGAATAAACTCTAAGGCGAACATAGTAATTGGATCGATATAATCACTGTCTTCCATCATATTTCTGAACATGTCTGCTAAGCCATCTCTTAAGGAAGGACCATCAGCCATAACTTCTGCTGTAGATTCACTAAACTTCCATCCAATAATATTAGTTGCAGCCTGTCCCCAGTCTCCAATCTCTGTCCGACGTTCAATTAAAAGCGTCATAAAATCTCTCATATCAGCCGCAATCTTCTCCATCTTCTCAAGAACAATCTTTTGATCCTTCTCACTTAAAGCTTCAAATGCTTCTTTAGATGGTCCCTTAATTTCTTCTAGAAGGTTTACCTCGTCAAACTCTGCTGCTCTTAAAATAGCCAAGTGAAGATTCTTCATAGCTTCACCTTTGCTTCTATTAATCTTACCACGAACCTTACTCCAGATACCACCAAAGATCTTGTCAATGTCTTTTGAGTTTGCAGTAATACTGTTTTGGTGAACTCGGAGTTTTTCTATATTACGACTAAGGGACGCTGTTCCTTGTAGGCTTGTCCAGCTAGACATGGTAGAAACTACTTGATCATCCATGAGAGCTGTAAACCATACAGGAATAATATGCATAGCATTGTATGTAGCGTTTGCTCCGGACGGACCCACCAGTCCACCAATAAGGAATCTCTTTGCTGTATTATGAGGACCGCTTCCCCAAACCTTAGAGAGAATTTTGTTAAACCAAGAAGCACTCTTTCTGGAAACCTGATTACCAAATCCTCTACCCTGTCCTGTACTATCCTTAAACTTCTCAATAAGATATTGCATAGCAGCCTGCTGTTCTATAACGTTCAGATCCAGTGCTCCAGTACGTATTCCTTGCCTCATGGCTTTTATATCCAAGACTGTTTTCTTTTTCCCCTTAGGTCCAATCTTCTCAATCTCTCTACCATATGTTTTCAGTAGTTTTCGTTTAGCTGAGAAGTATTGGTATCTAGTTAATCCTGTCTCCATGAGAGTCTGGTTCTCGGGAAGGATTCCTTCTAAGACCATAGCCTGATCAATCTCTGGTTGAATAATCTGGTGTAGCTTATTGTGCCGTTGTACTTCTTCTTCTGTTAAGTTATCCACACCCTTTTCTACAAAGCCCTCGTACTCTTCGACCATAGCCTCGAAGGTTTTATCAGGATATTTAAAAGCATCCTCTGGTTGTACAGTATTATGACGCTCGTGAGCTTTAGGATTTAACTTAAAATCAGCTTGTACTGCTTGTTTTGGTGGCAGGATATGAGCATTGTTAGCCAAGTCATAGCCAAACAGTCTATTCATCATGGCATTGATTTCGTCATTCTGTAGTTCTGATCTCCAGATAGATCCAATCTGTTCAAAGATTCTTCGCATATAAGAGAAGATTCTGCTAAGCCAATTCCTAGAACTCTTAAGAACTTCGTGTTCTTCAGAAGTAAAATCGGTATCCATTAGTGTATCGAAGTCAGACATAATGAAATACGAACCTAACGCAGCCATAAACTCATCTACGTTTTCCATGTAGTATTCAATTTCAGCTGTAGTCTCAGTTGTTTCAATACCACCGTGCCAAGCAATTGTAAGCTTTCGAATTAAAGACTCACCCTTCTGGTGCATCAAGGCTTCGAATCTTTTATAGGCTGCTCTATCAGTCATAATGTAATTCATAGCACCCTGATGACTAAACTCGTGTGCCAATACGAGTACTGGATTAAGCTTGTCTCCAGCCCTTAATGCCTGACCACCGATAGATATAGTTCTTCTACCACTACGAGCAGTCTCGATAGAGCCACCACGTAGTTCTTTCATAAACTTAAGATCTATATTCATTAGAGTTGCAGGATTGAATAAGTAGAGATTCACTAAAGCTTTTCTCATGAGTCTGGCCTGTCTCTCATCAAGATTGCCAGCGTCTACCATATCTTGAATGTTCTCGCTGAGTTGAGACATAGGAGCAAAGCCAGTATCTCTAGCCATCTCCTGCATTCGCTCATGCTTTCGATGGTAGTTCTCTCCACGAATCTTCTTTCGATTCTTCAGCGAGACTATGTTGTGCTCAACTTCCATAGGATTAATCTCACCTAATGTTTCTAGTTCTATGCGTGAGTCTGGAATATTCAATTGATCGCTTAGGGCTGTCTCTATTGCCTGCGTAGCAAGTACCTGTAAGACTGATTCGTCGCTAGAGTCTTCACCCCTTTGTTCTCTAAGCCTTCTAATATTATCAATCTGAGAGTCTCCAGCCTTATCTTTTATCCTAGTGAGATCCCATAAACCCTTACTCTTAAGCCAAGATATAAAGGCTGCTTGAGGATCAGTAGCCTTCATGTCCCAACCAGCCTCAACACTAGCTGCTCGATCTCCACTTACAGACTTATCTCCTCGGAAAGTTGCTTGGGTTTCACTACCATCTCTTAGAGTAATAGTAAACCCCTCTTGTTCCGTTACTGTGATAATTTCATCAACCTTAGCATGAGGAGTAGTGATATCACTTTCGGTAGAACTATAGTCTACACGGATTGGGATTACCCCGAGGCGTGTTGCTTTTACACCAAACGAATTGAAGAGAAGCATACTATAGAGAGAAAGCTGCTTTGTCCAGTAGTCTTTGTTTTCAGTAGTGACCTCACTGTCGCCTCTCTTTGTCTTCACATCATAGATAGCTATTTCGCCCGTCTTACGATTACGGGTCATAATATCAAACTCGCCCCGAATACCCATCTCCTCGTCCATCAACAGCAACTTCTCAGAAATAACTTCTTCGTTTGATTTCTCAAACTTCTTCTTCAGGTCATCAAGCTGATCCATAAAGTTATTAAACTCTTCTTCAGTTTGAATTATATGCTTATCGTCAGATGTCTTAAACTCATCCCATGTTGGTCTTTCGTCTTGAGAGAAGAAGACTCTTACTACATCATCAATACTATTTCCGATCTCTAATGCATTTTGAATTAAAGGATTTTCTTTATTAGCTTTTCTCTCTGCCTTCAGTGTTGCGATTCTCTGTTCGAGGTTTAGTTTTTTACCCTCATCAGTTTCTTCAGCAAGCTGCCTTTCGAGTTTTGTAATTACGTAAGGCGAATCTTCTCTAATAGAACTTGTCACCGCAGATACCTTACCCGGACTCCTCTTATAATCTTCCTGCTTTCCACGGATACGATCAATGACCGTATGTATATTAGGAGCTTCAGAAGCAGAAGCATCCTCCGTGGTAGTATCTATCATCTCATCTTCAACTACATTAATATACTCCCACGCAAAGGATCGTGCATCCCAGTACATATGGTTGTTTCTTACATAACTCTGCTCAGACATATGTCCATTGATCTCAGACCATAACAGAGTTGCTTCGTACCCAAGCTGACTCAGTTGATCAGCAGAGATCTTTTTCTTCGCCGCTTCAACACCTATATCAATAGACTGACCCTCGATATTAATCCCATAGATATCAGGATCTAAGAACTGCTGCCAGTTGTGATCTCCGAAGGACATATACTTTCTATTCTGTCCATAGACTAATCTAGAACTAAGAGCAATAACCTTAGCCATTGCTGCATAACTGTCCTCGTCAGTCTTCCTCGCATCTGCTACTAGATTCTTTAGTTTTGTAATTAAATCTGTCTGGTAATCGTTTAGGTGTTCTGTATCAAACCTATGGATAACCTGTAGGATTGGAGAGAAGTGTGCTTCTTTCCATGCAGACCCAAAGCCTAAAGCACCATTCTCAGAGACTCCCATAGCATAGGAGTGCAAGTCAAGGAGCGTCATAGGCTGACCTGCAACTTCTTTCTTATCCTTTACCAGATATCTCTTATGCTTTCCAGCTGGCATTCTATTCTCAGCTTCTGAGATAACCAGCATCAATGCTTCACTATCTAAGATAGCTCTATCAATCTGAGGCTGCATACTAAAGCCGAGAGCTCTCTTCATTCTTCGAGACTGAGGCTCAGCATAAACCATCTTGCCAGTAGTCTCATCCCACTTAGTTCTAATAGCCTTATTAGTTCTCGAAGCATTCTCAAGATCAACATGAGTTTGACTATTTTGTATAGTAGCAAACAACATTAGTGCGGATTGCTTCGTCAGAGCGATCTTAAGATTACCTTTAATTTCAGAAGGAGTACGAACAAGAATACCACCAAGTGCTCGTGCTAAAGCGTTACGTTGAACCATGGTTACTTTTTTACCGCCAACAACTGAGGTTACTTCTACTTCATTACCTAAAAGAGTATTAAGCTTGTGGAGCATCTTACCATCTTCATCTTGAGATAATATCTTCTCTGGTGTTAAATCAATTTCCCATTGTTCTGTAGTTACAATCTCATCTAAGGCTTTTTCCATTATACGAACCTTATCTGCTGGAAGAATCCCAAGTTCCCAAAGGTTGGGGTTGTTAGCCATCAACTTATACCCATCATCTAGATCTGTGTTACCACTGTTCCAGTTCTTTAGGTATTTCGATACTGTTTCTATGTAGACCTCACCCAAGACAAACCGCATAAAGTCTGTGGAATGGTATATCCCAGATTCTCTAACGAGATCCGAAAATTCTATTGTCCCATCGATCTCACCATTCACACTGATAGCTAAGTTCTCTTTGGCAGCGGCTCCCATTTCTCCATATACTGTAAGCTCTTTATGGATATCTGTCGGCATCAATAGAACACCAGATCCTGTCTCTGGATTATAGATCTTAGTTAAAGCTTCAAGAGATGCCATCGCCTCATCAATCTTCCCAGCCACAGCTAATTGGTTTGCGTCTTTAAAAATAGTTAACCTATCCCGAACTTTATGCCTCACGTTTCGAGATATTCTCGTGAGGTTACTGAGTTCTGCCAGCCACTTGTTTCTAGATATGACGTACCATCCACGTTTGCGGTCAGGATTCTCTTTCGCTGTTTCTTCTGTGATGTTCCTAGGTCGCCATCCCTCACGAGAGAACAGGATAGCTTCTCTCTGTAGTTTCTGTACCTCTGCTACAATAAAGAAGTATGGAATAAGAGTTGGGTTCTCTTCTAGAAGTTCCATGTGTCCATGATTCCTAGCATAGTTATAAGCAATCTGATGGATCTCCGCAGCTCTCCAACCTCTCGCCATGTTAGGATCATCTCTGTAGATACCCCAGAAATCTGAGGCAGTAGCTTCTGCTGAAGGCAGTGTCTCTTGTTTCCAAGGAGCATGGTATCCAAATGCTTCGTGCTCGTTTCTGATACCACCTAGGATTGGGTTATCCTCAGTAGCGTTCTCTCGTCTAAAGTTATCGAGGTATCCAATTCTCTTCTCGATCTTATCCTTAATCATACGGCGGTGAATCCGATGTACACCCTTATTAAAGAAAGAAACCTTCTTGTGGAGAGGACGATTAAACATGAAGCCTTGTTGTTCTGCTGTTCTAAGAGGCAACATACTTCCTTCGTCATCAAGAGCATTATCAAATTCTCTTAAGTTAAATCTGCTTAATCCTCCCTCATGTTTTCTAGCCATTGCTTCAGAGATAAACCCAAAGTTCTTACCGATGAACTCTAGCATTGTATCGTGATTCCCGTCAGCAAGCATCTCTTCATGAGCCTTCTGATCAGCGAAGGTTCGATGTCTTTCTTTAGAAGCATCATGCCAAGCTACCATTATATCTTTAAGCATTTGCTTTTTATCAGCTTCAGCTGTATATTGAGGGAAGACTTCCTTGGGCAGAGTATCAAACTGGGAGTACCAGAGCATTTCATTTATATCCATTAGATCGGACAGATGCTGCTTTGCTTCTTCTCTGCTCATGTTCTGATAAGGATTATCATAGCCATCTAACATTCCTAGGCTGGCTACATTATCTTTAGTACTTAAGTATTCTTCCAAGGCAGCAAAGAATTCTACAGGGTTTCCTTCTATAAGGTCTCTCTTCTGCTCCATGAAGTGCAAGAAACTATCGTACTCTGCTTTATTTTTACCTTTACCTACTGGGCTGGGTAGTGTAGCGACTCGGCTAAATGATGTGGCAGTATGGTTAGGAATGTGTCCACCAACAGCAAGACCACGGTGATGATCTGCGGTAGGACCAATCCTTCCGTAGAGGAAGACGTTCTGGAGACCAGACAATTCTTCAGCACTAAAGTCTTTAATACCAAAGACCTCAGCCACTGCTTCAGCTCGTTCCAAATTAATCTTAAAGTGAGAGGCTGTCATCATATTAATACCACGGAAGTAAGCAAGCTCTTTGTGGTTGAGGTCGCTATCTGGTAAGAAGATCTTATCTAGCTCGTTCCACCGCTGGTCGTTCATATCTAGATTACCATCTTCATTCCACTCTTTGATTAACTTCTTAGCCTTCTCAAGCTTTTTGTGATATGTCTTCTTAACTTCTTCAAGAGACTTATTTTCATAAGTAGCAATAGTCTTAAGGCGATCCTCAATGGTTTTTTCTAAGTCAGATAAGTTGTACACACTTTGATCAACAGTTCTGTCGGAACCTTTTATTTCTTCCTTAGCTGCTGGTTCTTGAGCAACAAACTCTGTAGTAGTGGCTTCTCCATCTTTATCTGTAATAACAATATCAGCGAGCTTTCTCTCTACACCCGGCTTATCTTGTTTGATCTCACGAGCAACTTGCTGTTGACGTTCGTACTTATTAACTAAGTCTATCATACCTTCAGCTTGGAATTCGCTTGTTCGGTCAATGCCTACAAATTCCGTCATTAGATTTGACATGGTTGCATCAGTAGCAATAACTTGATCAAGCAATACCTGATTATTAAACCCTTGTCTATTATAAAGCAACTCACCTAAGGCAACAATATTATCTTTTTCAATTTCTATACCCATTGGTGTTTGAAGTTTTCTTAAAGCCTGAGCTCCCTTACCAGTAGTATCTGTGATAAATTCCTTTCTATAGTTTTTAGGGCCACCCTTGTACATTCTTCTCATAACCGGAACTTTAAAGACAGCTCTAAGAGCAGCGAGAATAGGTTCATCCTTAGCCCACTGTTCCTCAGAGACTTTTTTACCTGTTATTTTATTAATAGGCTCAGCTCTTTCTTCCAGTAAATCATCCCACATTCTACCGTCTTCGATTCCGTATTGAGTCATTAATTCAAACGCACCCCTCATCTTACCGATACGTTGAGCAACATCAGCATTTGGATTAGCTGCTATAGCCTCTGCTGTGGCTACAGCTCCTTTGATATAGAAGTCTGCCTCAGAAATAGGAGATGCTTTAGAATTAAGAATAGTAGGTATAAGGCCATGCTTAGTAAGGGACTCATACAAAGTAGTATTGTACTCAGTCCCGTCTTCATTAAGCATTGTAATCTTAGTATTACCGAGTGGAGTACCCTTTATTTTTTTCCATGTTGCTTTACCATCAGTCTTAGCAGCGGCTAAAGCATTAAGATGCCCTTCGTGGATACCACTGTTCAGTCTATCATAGTAGTTAGTTCTATCAAAGAGTTCTTTGTTAATCTTAGCTGCGGTAGTAGTCTTACCATCCACAGTTATTTCACCTTTGATTCTAATTTCATTTAACTGGTCAACTGTAAGACCAAACTTACTAGTCATCCACTCAGTAGTATCTCGTGCTGTTCGTTCTATTATTGCTACAGCTGACTCAGCCATAGCCTCAGAGGCAAAGGCTTGGGCGATAATATCACCAGCATAGCCAAAGGGTACTAAGACTTCACTACCCGGACTCATGAATGGAATGTTTAGTTTGTCTGCGTATTGTCTATTGAATCTTACCTGAGCACCTCGGGCAGCAGTTAGACTGTCTTGGACAAACATCTTGGCGAGGTTTGGAAGATCCATCATAAAGTGCATTGCCAAGTCAATAGCCTTGTCTCTACTGAGGAGACCTTGCTCTAACCTACCGCCTACCCATCTTGGGAAGAGCATAACTCTTGTTGCTTCTTCTGAGGGATCTGGCGTTCCTTCTTTTAAGAACTGCTCTCTCCATTTACGGGCAGCTTCTCGCTGCTTCGGGGACCAGTTTACTTTAGGTCTGTTGTTGTCTTTATCCCATTCGATATTGCTGAGTACTTCTTTCATTCGTTGGTCAGTTTGCCAACGCATGGTAAGTCTCTTAAGATCCCAAGATCCATATGGTGCAGCATGGTTAAGCCGTCCGGGGGCTGTAACATGCTCCGGATTATCACCTACTGTTCCATCATCTTCTGTACCGAGGAGACCACTATCCTCTGCTACAGCCTTATCTGCTTGGATTGTGATCTTGTCGAATGCAAAGTAATCTACAATAGCTCTACCTGCAAGTGTAGCAGGTGTCCAGTCAATCTCACCATTGCCAAAGGAAGCTACGGTAACTACTCCAGAATCTGTTTCGTCTGCCAGCTGATCGAGATTGTTCATAATGTGTCGATAGATCTTATCCACATTGATTGGCTCTGCTGCTACATAATCAAGACCAAGCTTCTCATGGATTCTTCTTGCTCGATGTTCTCTCACAGCCTTTCTTGATTCTCTACCCGGCTCTTCATTATAGAACAAGTGTTGATTAAGCCTTTCCTTCATCGCCTTCTGTGCTTCTAGTTCATATGCAGAGCGATCACGAGTTACATCACCCTCGTTGTAGAAGCCAGTTTCCTCATCAACTCGAAGGACATATCCCACCTCGGTATGCATTTGTTTATTCCAGTCACGAGAAGCCTCTTCTAATCCCCTAAGAAATTCATAAGCTAATTCTAAGTTAGAGATAGAGTCTGGCTTAGCATCATTCCTAACACTCTCATCTATTCCTGCAATAACACGATCTAATGTTTCAGCCTTCCAACCTTCTAAAGCTCTATAGACTTTACCTCTATGTTGGTCTACAATATCTAATACTGTCTCAAGATTGTATCGCAGTGCAGCAGCATTGATATGACGTTCACCTATTTCCATAGCAAGGCCCGCATCTGATAGAGCGTGCTCGAATAATACAAAGGGTGCCAGTCCTAGCTTCCAGAAGTGATCTGGCATAGCAGCATACAAACGTGCCGCATGGATTGTTCCATCGGTATCGACTGCCAATGTTCTTCCTAGTTCTTTAAGACGGACAGCCCACTCACTCCAAGCTTCAGCATCTTTATCAATACTACGCTTTACCTTCTGTAAAGCCTCACCGGGATTACTATTGTTAAGGAGGTTATCCCAGTTGGTAAGTGGTAGGTTATCTAAATCGGTATCTAATAGCTCTCCTATATTCTTTCGAATAGCTTGAGCCATAGTTGCTGGAGCAACCCACCCTCTCAAAGTTCCTAATTGATTATTCTTAAGATACTTTTCGATCTTCTGCTTTTCTATTCCTAGAACAGACTTTGCTTTACCTAGTGTTATATGAGTATTATACTTTTTAGCTCTCTCTGCTGGATCCATGGCATTGATCTCTGCCTGTCTATCCTGTTTATATTTAGAAATATCAGGAAGCATACTAAGGAATTCCTTTAACTGTATATGAGTTTCCTTCTTAGCTTCTAAATTATTTAGGTGTGTTTCTACACCCTTGATAATAATTTCAAGATGGTAGGTCGCATGCGTCCCAGCATCAATGACAGCTCTATGAGTTACTATCGAATTGAATGAAACAACCGCAGATTGCCTAGCCTTCTCCTCAGAAAGTTTAGCAAGTGCCCTCTTGTAGTTTCTGTGTTGAGTTTCATACTTCTTTACGTTTGCAGTATTTGTTTCATAGATCTCAGTATTCTTAACACCTTTCTCTACTTGAGCAACCAGCTTATCAAACTGTTTTACAAGACCCGTAAAGAATGTCTTTTGTATTTTCTGGGTTGGATCACCATCTTGGATCTTTTTAATTTCAGCTATAATCGCAGCTATTGTGTTTGGATTAATAATACTTCCAAGTATTGGGTGGTTTTGTATTTCAAGCACAGTCTCAAGCAATACCTCTAGACCAGCATTACCTGCTTCCCACTCCTGAGCTTGTCTCAACTCGATTGTTTTATCAAACGCAGCCTCTTTACTGTGGTCTGGTTTCCCGGTTTCCTCATCTATTTTAAGGAAGGGATTAGCTTTGAATGCGTGGATTACACCTATCATCCTTGAACTTCCAAGAATATCAGCTAGTTCGCCTCCTGCTTCTTGTACACCATTATAGGAATCAATAACACTTTTACGAACGGCAATCAAATCATCTGCTAAAGCGGCAAGAGCTTGGTCGTGTATTAAGGTGGTTTTAAAAGACTCGATCTCTATATCTAGTTTCTCAATTAAATCCTTAAACCGCTGCCTTGCTTTCTTATAATCTTTGATCTTCTCTCTCTTCATCTTACGAGCATTCCCGAGTCTGTTCTTCTCCGCTAGCAGCTTAGCAGACACAGCATCCGGTCCTTTCGTTCGCCTGATCTGGGTTATCTGGCCTAAGACTTCTTTTAGTTCTACAACAGTTTCGGTTTGCTCGTCCTGTGTTTCTTGCTGTTCCTTATTGAACTGCTCTTCTAGACGCCTTAGTTCTTCTTGCTTATCAATAACTGCTGCAAGATTCTCATCGGTAGATACATTGTCCCCAAGAGCCTCTCCAGTATTCCCACCAGCAGCCTCAATTTCTTGACGAGCTTCTTCTACTACCTTTCTACTACTTTCACCCTTTTCATTTCGTTTGGTCATAACGTCATATTCGTGTTGAAGAGCAGCGTCAAACTTCTGTCTTTCGCTAGCGTCTTCCCACTTGACTTCAATTCCTTTTTCATCGGTGATCTTCTGAGATGCTTCAGCAGCTTTTAAGATATCCGGTGGAATCAAACGACTCCACTTCTTATCTCTCTTAGCATTTGCTACATATTGAGCTGCTGTAATATTTGTTCCAGTTCTAGCAGACTCTTCGGCAGCAGCAATATGCATATCATCAATATGTTTATTCCACCCCCGCATTTTGTTAAGTACATTCTTAACGTTACTGCCTAGAGGACTCTTCATCTTTGTAGCATAGTTACTTTCAAGTAATGAAAGTGTACTTTCCATAAACTGGGACGGGGATAAAGAATGCTCCCCATGAATATCCAGTACCTCATTGACAGATTCCTGCATCAAGCTATAGAAGTCTGTATCGCTGAGACCAGACAAATGTTTAACAGAAGAGAGGCCGAGACTAAGGCGATCAACAGCTACCCCACTGTGTCCGCCTTCACTATCTAAGAGAGTTGACCTATCAAGATCTAAACTAACTTGTGAAGCGGACGAGAGGCCATCAATAGGAGACTGGTTTAGAACTCTGTTTATAGTTCTATTGAGGTTTCCACGCTTCCTAGTAATGTCTAATGTGTTTTTAATATAATCAGGATCGGCAATCTTGCCCCAGAACTTAACGGTATTATTGATCCACCCATTAGTTTCTTTTCCCTTAATGTTATACCACGCCTTAGCAGGCAAAGCAACAGTTGTACCAGCTAATCCCATACCTGTACCAACAACAGGGTTAATAATAGGTGAGAGTAAAGCTTCAAGTACACCTTCAGCTCCTACCCTACCCCAATCAAAGCTGTCTTGTAGTCCCATGTTTTGTTTTCTATACTGGTTCCCAATTTCCGCAAGAGAGCCGGTGATTAAGCCTTCTGCCATATCAGCAACTCTATTACCGGGAAATCTAATTATCCAAGGTTGCTTTCGCCAATCAGGTGCCCCAACTTTCTTTAATCCTTTAGCAAGAAGGTGGGGACCAATGCGTTCTGGTAACCAGTTAACTGACCCTCTAAAGAATCTACCAGCTTGGAGCATGTGTTCACTAAGACCAGCCTTGCCCGTAATAGATCGGCTCATTTCCATTCTACGAAGTGCAGCCATCATTCTTTTCATTCTCAAAGCCTGCTTAGCTGTCTTAGCAGTAAGTACAGCGGCGGTCAAAGCAGCA
>Ga0098052_1000607_pt1 | contig 22684 bp, 21 predicted proteins | sample 15_taG_FD_81591 | JGI IMG/M metagenome (GOLD analysis project Ga0098052, IMG submission 81591) | Marine viral communities from the Subarctic Pacific Ocean - 15_ETSP_OMZ_AT15312 metaG | ecosystem: Environmental > Aquatic > Marine > Oceanic | place: Pacific Ocean | collected 2015-01-18
TATGTATCCAGAACATAATCAAATAGATCCGGACAATCCAAATTGTTCTGAAGAATCTGCATACCCGGCTAATCCGGACTCAGAGTACGGTTGGGAGAAACTCTTTAGTGAGAGGATCTTTCTGGCCTTTATGAGGAATAAGGGATTAGAAGTAAGGGTAGGACGGTATCACAACATCTTCGGTCCTGAAGGAACCTGGGAAGGTGGCCGCGAAAAAGCGCCCGCTGCAATGTGCCGAAAGGCTGCAACCACAGAAGAAGGCGGATCAATAGAAGTATGGGGACCAGGAAACCAAACAAGGTCATTCTTATACATTGATGAATGCATTGATGCAACACAAAGTTTTATGAGAAATAATTTTACTGGGCCTGTGAATATAGGTTCTGAGGAAATGATTGCAATTAATGATTTTGCCGAAATGGCAATTGCTGTCTCCGGTAAGAACATAGGAATCCACAATATTGACGGTGATGATTTTCAAAAGAAATACGGCCACCCTTGCCCGATAGGAGTAAACGGAAGGAATTCAGACAATACCCTCTTTGAAGAGAAGATGGGATGGAAAGTTAAGCAACCTTTGCTTGATGGAATGCGAAAGACATATGAGTGGATAAACACCCAAGTTAAACTTAAACAAACACAACCAGTATCAGTATGATGGACAAGGCAGTAAGGGCAGAATATTTACAGACATGCAAAGATCTCAATCTTGTAGAGAGTGTAGATAAGACAATGATAAAAGAATGTTACGAACATTACTATGATGTTGACTATAAAGGTCAGGTTTGTTTAGATCTTGGATCTAATGTAGGAGGTTTTGTAAAGATAGCATTAGATAAAGGTGCGAAAAAAATAATCGCGGTAGAGTGTGATGCTAGAAATTTTATGAACTTGGCTCATAATTTTGGAGGCCAAGAAACTACTGTGGAATTAATTAATAAGGCAGTCACTTCTCAAGATAAAGATAGGGACCTGGTTCAGATCTTTAAAAGTAATTCCAAGTTTAATCATTGTTCAACATCCTTAGTTAATAAGGTAAGATTTAATGAATATGATGAAGTGATAGCAGTCGGCATACGATCTCTTTTAGAAGAATATCAACCTGATATTGTTAAAGTAGATGTTGAGGGAGCGGAATATGAAATATTAGAAGATATTATTAATTATGCACCTAAAACACTCTTTGTAGAATTTCATTATACTAAAAAGACATTACCTATAGGAAGAGAATTTATTCGAAGACTTTCAGAAATGTATAATGTATCTCAAGTAAAAGATGCAGTAGCATGGAATACGGTAAGAGCATCTGATTGTATGTTCACAAATTAAAAAGAAGATATGAAATACGCAACAATAATACCACTTATAGGTGGAATGACAGTAGCAAATAAAAAAGCTACGGGAGTTGATCCTGAATTTTTTGTGAGTTGGGATGCATTTGGAAAAAATGATTCTCACGTTCAGAATTACTTTTCAGACACACCAAGTTACATTATCCCAGATGAAGGTGATGATAACATAACACCTAACCTTAGAGAAGATTATTTTGAAGAATTAGATTTTGTTAGCACGGTTTGTCCCTGCGCAGGGCTGTCAATGTTAAATAATGCTAGGGGAAGTGCATCAGCACGAGGTAGTGATGCTGCGCAGAATGATTGGATGTACAAATCTGCCAACTTTGTTTTAGAGAACCTAAGACCTAAAGTTTTTTGGGGGGAGAATGCTCCAGGTCTTTATACTAAAGTAGGATCAGGGGTAAGACAAAAACTCAGACGTATTGCAGAAAACCACGGATATTCCTTTAGCATAGTTAAAACTGACACTTATTTACACGGCATACCACAACACCGTAGAAGAACATTCTATTTCTTTTGGAAAGGAAAAAATGCTCCTATATTTGATTATATGGAGAGATCTAAGGATGCGTTAGACTTAAAGGAATATTTAGACCAGATTCCAGAAGGTTCCACTTACCAAGATCAATTCTTTACAAGGAGTTATCCAGTTACCGAATGGAAGTTATATGAATATGTCTTAGAAAAAACTGGACTTTCCGATTTAGAATTTAGGAAAAGTTACATAGGAGCTCTTTATCACTACATAAGTGCGGAAGGTTGGATTGATGATGCTATTAGGTGGATGGATGAAAGATATCCAAATTATGAAGGGGAGGAGAGGACTAAACTGGATCACATCAAACGGAAATTAGCAGACGGTAAAGGCTACTGGGATAGCAGTCCATTCTTTGTGGATAAGTATACAAATGCTATCATAGGAAAGAATATGCACGTATTAGTACATCCTAGGGAAGACAGATTTTTAAACATAAGAGAGTGTATGTGGCTTATGGGACTTCCTCATGATTTTGAACTTACTGAAGGGACTGGGATGTTCAATCACATTTGTCAAAATGTTCCTGTCACTACGGCCCAAGCTTACACAAATCAAGTAATTAAATTTTTGAAAGGAGAGTTAAGAGATAGTGGGTGTTCGTTTTTAATGCAGGATAACATCGGCCAAAAGATAACAGAATCTTCAAAAGAAGTATCTAAAAATGAAGTTAAGTATAAAACTCAACCTATCATATGAAGAAAAGACCAGATAATGTAGTTTATGATGAGAGCTTACAGGAATACACACCCAGTAAAAAGGAGTATCCCACGAACGTCGGCGCCCCGGCTTTTGAACCGATGAAAGATAATAAGCTTACGGCTCATAAAGCAGATACCTATTTTTCTTCTCGCTTATTAGAACTTAAAGATGAATATAAAGAATTGATAGAAGAATATAATTGGACCAAATTAGTCTATGAAGCTACATATTCATTTGAACCCCTTCCAGGTGAACCTTACTATCTTTATGAGAAAGAAGATAAAAGTATTTTTTTAAGTCTCATCGGTCCTACTGAATGGGAGCAGTGTTACATAGGAACATTTAAACTTTTAAACAGTGGAAAGTGGGAGAAGGTTTAAACAAAAACGTAAAATGAAGTATAATTAATAAATAAAAAATTTTAAAATGGAAGCAACTTTAACAAAAATTGACAGCAGAGAATTATCTTCGTTTGTCAAAAAATTATTACCGATAGACAAATTTATCTTTTTGAAGATAGGGAAGGAGGGCACGGTTTCATCCGTATACTTTCCTGAAAGAGATGCTGTAAAATTAGCAAATACCCCGACTGAAGATTTATTTGAAGGGGATATTGATAATCCTATAAAGGTAAGTTTTTACAATGGTTCTAAAGTGATTGATGCTCTCGCTCATTTTAATGGGGATCTTAGAGGAAGAATAAAATTTAATGAAATTGATAATGAATCAATGGCAAGTGATTTTATTTTAGAAAATGATGATCTTCAAATAAATTTGGCATGCGCAGATCCTAGTCTCTCATTTATGGAAATGAGCAAAGAAGAAATCAGTAGAGCCTTTGATACTAATGCTAAGCTTTTCGAATTTGATCTACTCACTACCCATGTAGATAGAATGAAATCACTTTTTAACTTAGAAAAGGAAGAAGATACATTCACGCTATATGTTGGGAATAATGGAATTTCGGTAAAGGGAACATCATTTGACGCGACACTCTGTCACTCATATGAAGGGGACTCTCCCGTAGGAACACAAGTCGTCATCTATAAAAAGTACATTAACTTGTTAGACAAAGAAAACTACAAGGTAATGGTCTGCGATAATAAGGTTGTCTTTAGATCTCTCGACACCCACACGCTCTTAACGGTTGCGGTCGCCATAACAGATGAAGATTAATTTTCCGTTCCCCTTGATAAGGCTCTCAGTTCTGGGGGCCTTATCTTTTTAAAACAAAGCAAGATGTCAGAACTCACCAAAGTAAAAGAAGAAGCAAGTAAGTTTTACAATTATGAACAAGCAGTTAAGCTAATGCTTAACTCTATCTACGGAGCCTTTGGAAACCCTTACTTTTACTTCTTTAATGTTGACATAGCGGAAACAATAACTCTTCAAGGTAAAGATGCTATTCTTTATACTGAAAAACTCATCAATTATTATTTCAAAGAATTTTGGACAAAAGATACAGAAGTTCACAAAGAACTTGGTCTGACTCACGTAGAAAGACCTGATAAGCCTGTAGGAATTTATATAGATACAGATTCAATTTACTTATCCTTTGAAGAAGTACTTGCTAAGACTGATTATGACGGTGTAGAAAAGGACTTTATTTTAAAGTTGTATGATCTTAGGCTTAAAGAATACATTGAAAAAATTCTTCAGAAATATGCAGATGTCAATAATGCTGAAAATTTTCTAAGTTTTGAAATGGAATCTGTGGCTAAGAATGCTATATGGTTGGCTAAGAAAAAATATATGCAGAACATTGTTTGGAAAGATCCGGACATTCACTATGAGGACTTAAGTAAAATAAGTGCAAAGGGATTTGAAATTATACAATCTTCAACACCTATCTTTGCTAGGACAAAATTAAAAGAATTATTAACCTACATTTTTTCGGTGGAGGAATTAAGCATGAAAGATCTTACTGCAATTCTTAAAGACATTAAGAGACAATTTAGGTTAGCTAATACAGATCAAATATCATTCTCACGTAAGGTTAACAATTATCAAAAGTACATCACTAATGATTATGATACATTTGAAATAGCACTTCGGTGTCCGATAGGAGTAAGAGCAGCAGGATATCATAATTATCTTTTGAATAATTCAGGTAAGAAAAAGAAGTACCAACCATTAGGTAATGGAGAAAAAACAAAGATGTACTTTAGCACGGATCCTACCTGTGATGTTTTCGCTTATGCACCAGGAGAAAGACCTTATGAATTTGCACCTGATGTAGATTATGATACACAATTTGAAAAGACAATATTAGATCCTATTAATCGAGTAATCAATGCAATGGGATTTAAAGGATTAAATAGAAATTTAATTTATACTACAAGTCTTTTTTGATCGAATGAATATAAACAAATCCTAGATCTCAATGTATAAAAAATAAAAATAATATGGCAAAACAATATTCATTTGCAGACTTAAATAAAGAAATGTCTAAGATCTCCCAGTACGGAGAAACATTAGATAAGTCTACAATATCTGAAATTGATCACTTTATTCCAACTGGAAATTATCACTTAAATGCGTGTTTAACCGGATCCTTATTTGGAGGATATCCTAATAACCGAGCCGTTGCTTTAGCAGGGCCTAGTGGAACTGGAAAAACTTACCTAGCTCTTAATGCTATTAAACAAGCCCAACAGCTAGGATACAGCATAGTCTTCTATGACTCCGAAAATGCTGTAGATAAAGGAGTGGTTGAAAAATTTGGTATAGATCCTTCTAAGTTTAGGTACGAACCTTGTAACACAGTTCAAGAATTTAGAACATCTATAAGTGCTATAACTGATGTACTTATAGAACAAAAGAATAAAGGTATAGAATTACCTAAGATAATGATCGTCTTAGATTCGGCAGGTAACTTAGCAACTCAAAAAGAAATTGATGATGCTAAGAGCGGAAGCAGTAAGGCAGATATGACAAGAGCTAAATTATTGAAATCTACATTTAGGATCTTAATGACTAAGTTTGGAATCTGTAAGATTCCCTTCCTCTTTACTAATCATACTTATATGACTCAAGATTTATTTTCAAGGCAAGTAGGCGGTGGGGGCACAGGACCTGAATATGCAGCTTCCATTATTCTTTTCTTGGCTAAAGCGAAGTTAAAAGAAGGAACGGAACAGACTGGAATTATCGTTACTGCTAAACCTAATAAGAATAGGTTTGTACAACCAAAGAACATTAAGTTCCACATTTCCTTCAATAAAGGAATGAATCCTTACATAGGATTAGAAGAGTATATCAGCTGGGATACCTGTGGAATTCAAAGGGGAAATTGGATAAGTGTTACACAGTATGAAAAGTTAGGAGAACCTGACAAAGAAAAATGTAGGTTACATAAATATGTAGATGATGCCGGTAAGGATAAGACTTATTATTTTCAACCGAAAGATACTGCACGAAAGTTATGTGTTGAACACTTAAACGAATCTGTAGAACTAAATCGTCTTTATACTCCTGAGGTTTTAACACATGAAGTATTACAAAAATTAGAACCTATCGTAGCAGATAAATTTAGATACGGCACAGAAGAACTTTCTGTGGATGCTATAAGTGAAATGTTAAACGGAAAAGAACATGCTGAAGAAAACGCTTGACCCTGAAAAATTAAAGGTTAAGTATGTTCTTGAAAATCACACCTCATTAAAAACTTATCCTGACGCAGAAGATATACTCTTTGAGTATATCCGAGATTATTGTAACAGGCCTAAAGCTACTTACATTAAATTTACGGATGTTTCCCTTGTTAAGTACTATTCCCTACCTGAAGAAAAATTAAGAGAATTCTTAACTTATTTAGAAGAAAAAGGTTTTATAGAAAAAATACACTCTACTAGTGCATATAGTACTTATGAAGTCATTAAAAATCCTTATTGAATCTTTCAGATGTGTAAGATTCTTGTTATTATTAATAAAATTAGATGAAGGCAAATACAGATCATGAGAAGATATTCTTTAATTTCTTTTTAAAGAAGCCACATTACTTAAAGACGGTACAACCAGGATTTTTTAGTAACAGTGACATTGATCACATTGCTAAACTTTCGAAGGAATTTTATCTCAAATTTGGTGAAAGTCCTTCAAAGGATCAAATGAAGGCTTTAGCCACAGATGATCCTTCAGAAATTCCAACCGAAATAATTGATCAAATTTATTCAACTAATTTAGCTGAATATGATGAAGATTGGTTAAAAAGAACAGGAGAATCTTGGGTCAAATGGAGACATTTTGATAAGCAGTTAGTAAAGACTATTGAATATGTAAAGACTCAGAACGTTTCACCGGAAAATGTCGAAGATGTTGTTGAAAGAGCAATAGGGATGATATCTACGGACGGTTCACTTTCGTTTGATGCTGATCTTGGTTTAGATTTTTTCAATCCTGAGGATCATATGCAAAGGGCAACCGAAAAGATACAGACAGGGTGGAGCTTTGTAGATAATGTTTCAGGTGGTGGGTATGATCCTAAATCACTTGTTGTTTATGCAGGAGAACAAGGTTTAGGAAAAAGTATTTGGTTAGCAAATGATGCTGCTAATTTTATTAGGATGGGACATAATGTTTGTTTCATCACAGCTGAAATGTCAGCAGCTAAAGTGATAAAAAGAATAGGTGCTAATTTATTAACTATATCTATGCAGGAATACGATCAAAAATCTGCTAACCGAGATTTTATTAAGAGAAGATTAGAAAGGATAACACGAGGGCTTATGCCTCCTGGAAAGTTATTTGTTAAAGAATATCCCACATCACAAGCAACAACTTTAGACATAGAGGCATACGTGAAAGAATTGGAAGAAGTAACGGAACACAAGGTAAATGTACTAATCGTAGATTATATAAATATCCTTTGCAATTACAGAAATCCAAATACAGAAAATACTTATATGAAAGTTAAACAAATTTCGGAAGATCTTAGGGCTTTAGCTGTTAAGAAAAATATGTTAGTACTTTCAGCCACTCAGATTACACGAGGGGGGTGGGATTCCACAGAAATAAAAATGGAAAATATTGCAGAATCTGCAGGATTGGCTCACACAGCAGACGTTGTGTATGCACTGATTCAAGACGGTATGATGCATGCTAATAAAGAATATTGGCTTAAGGTTCTTAAGATAAGAGACGGCCAAGGAAAAAATAATAGATGTAGGTTTAATATTGATTACGATCATATGAGGCTTACTGAAACGGATGATTTAACATTCTAAAATAATAGACCCTAATGGCAGATGACAAAATATTTAATAATACCTACGGACAACAGGAAGTAGACACTAAGCCTATAAGCTTTAGTGTAGCTCCAGCATATAGTACACAAAGAGATCCTGATGATCAGATTCACTATGATTTATTGCTTAAAAAAATAGATGAACTAATTGTTGGAAGTGAATTTGAAGAATTAAACAAAGTAACACCTGAAGGTATTGCAAAGAAACTTAATAAGGTGCAAATCAATAAAGTTTTCTTTTACATTATCGAACACATAGGAGATGCATATTCCAGAGTTGATCTGTTTGCTGTCATCTCCGACTATTTTGATGTATTTCCTAACAAATTTTACAATTCTCTTTCAAATAAATTTAAGGATGAACTTATAGTAGAACTTGATGATAAGTATAATATCCTAGAGAAGAAGAAAATTAGAAAATTATTTTAGATGACAAAGAGAATATGGATGATAAGTGATACCCATCTTGGGTGTAGGGCGAACTCGGTACTTTGGTTAAATTTAATCGAAGATTACTTTTTTAACTTTTTTATTCCTCTTGCTAAAAGGGAACACAAAAAGGGAGACATCCTATATCACTTAGGAGATGTCTTTGATAATAGGCAAAGTCTTAATTTAGCTGCTCAAGATTTAGGTATAAGAGTATTCGAAGAACTTACTAAAATTTTTAAAGAAGTACATCTCATAGTAGGTAATCATGATATTATGCGAAAAAATAGTAATGATATTTCTTCGGTAGATTGTCTTAAGTATATTCCTGGCGTGAATGTTTACAAAGAACCAAAAGTTTTGACTTATGGTGGAATTAAATGTTTACTTATGCCTTGGCGAACTTCATCTCAACATGAAAAGGAGACTTTAGAAAAATACCCTAACATAGATTATCTTTTTGCTCACACAGAAGCACAAGGTTCACAGACGAGTCCAAGTAGGAAACATTTACATGAAGGCGGTAATAATAGAAAGATATTTAAAAGATTCAAGAAAGTTTACAGTGGACATATTCATTATAGACAAGAATTAGGTAATGTGACTCTTGTAGGAAACCCTTATCCAATGACAAGAAGTGATAGAGGAAATCAAAAGGGGGTGTATATTTTAGATTTAGAGAATGATAATGATATATTCATTCCTAACACCCAATCCCCACAGTTTGTTAGGTATTACATTAATGATGTATATGAAAGGAGAATGGGAGATCTAAAGAAAGAATTTAAAGATAATTTTGTAGATATTTTAATTCCTTCAAACGTATTAGGAAAGTATAATATTAATAAATTCATGGATTATTTTGATGGGATAGCTCGGAGGCTGGAACCTAGAATTTATGATGAGGAATCTTTCAGTGAATTTGATGAAGGCGCTCTTTCAGATTTTAACGGAGAATTAAATCTTATGAAAATTTCCAAAGATTATATCAATAGTCTTGATTATGATGATGATCTAAAGGGACAATTAATAAACTCAGTACAAGAGTTGTATAATGAAACACTAAGTAATGAAAATACGGAAAGTTGAGTTCAAGAATTTTGCAAGTTATGGAAATCGGGTTCAAGTAATTGAATTTGATGAACATATTAGTGAATTATATCTTGTGCTAGGGCAGAATGGTTCAGGAAAGAGTACTTTGGCCAAAGTCATAACATACTTATGTTATGGTAAAAGTGATGGATCTAACCTAAGAGACATGGCTAATAGAGTCAACGGTAATTTGTGGGGGAAGATAACTTTAGAAACCAGAGGTAATTTAGTAGAGATTGAAAGAGGAATATCCCCAGGCATTTTTGAGGTTAAGTTAAACGGATCAGAATATGATGTGGCTGGGAAGGCAAATATGCAAGAATTTTTAGAAACAGAAATTTTTGAAATCCCTTATCATGTTTTTAAAAATGTCATAATTCTCTCTGTGAATGATTTTAAGTCTTTTATTACAATGTCACCTTGGGATAAGAAACAGATCATTGATAGGATATTTGGTTTTTCCGTTATCAATCAGATGAGGGAAGTTGTTAAGAGTAGGCGAAGAGGATTGGGTGAAGATATTAAAACATTTGATGATGAGATAAGAATTTTAGAAGATTCTATAACATCAGCCTTAGAAAAAGTAACTCAGTTTGAAGCCGCGAGTAAAGAAAAGAGTGATGAAAAGATAGTAGAACTCAAAGAAAAGCTTTTAGAATTAAATGACAAAAGAATAAAACTTAAAGAAGCTAATGAAAGTGCTAAACTTAAAATATCTGAAGCGGATGTTTTATTAAAGACAAAAAATAAAAAGGGATCAGAAGTAGGAAGTGAAATTTCTACACTTAAGAAAGGAATCAATTTGTATGATAATAATCAATGCCCTACATGTTCGGCTCCACTTAATACTAAGTTTCATAAAGATCTTAAGAAACAAAAGACAGGAGAACTTAACAGATTGGTAGAATTACATACCACTTTAAGGGGTGAAAGTAAAGACGTAGAAACTTCATTAGGTGGAATGAGAGAGATGATCAAACAAATATTGATTAAAGGTGGACAATTAGAAAATTCAATGTTAACTTATAAAGAGGAGCTAATTAAATTGGTGGAATCAGATGGAGGCGAATACGATCATCTAAAAGATCTTATTAAGGATTTTAAAATTAAAAAAGTAAAGAAGGATAGGGAGAGGCTAGAGAGTGCAGGTCAAGATAATTACCTAAACGTACTTGAAAATATCATGGGAGAGGATGGTATCAAGAACTTAGCCCTTAGGTCTATCCTACCTTCTTTTAATAACCACATCATGATTATGGGTAAAGAAATGGGAATTCCATTCGGCATTCGTTTTGATGATAAGTTTGATTGTACACTTCACCATATAGGAGAGGAGATAAGTCCTAAGACATTAAGTACAGGAGAAAAGAAAAAAGTAGACTTCGTAATAATCATGGCCTTAATTAAAATGATTAAGATGAGATTCCCAAGTCTTAATATCTTATTCTTGGATGAAATCTTTTCTTCCATAGATGCTGATGGAGTCTTCCACATAATAAATATACTACACACCACGATCCAAGATATAGGATTGAATACATTTGTCATTAATCACACAGTCTTACCTAGTGAGTACTTTGACAAGAAATTGGAAATAACTAAGGGCGGTGGCTTCAGTGAGTTCATGATAGAGAAAATTAAGTAAGTTTCCATCTGGATAAATAAAAAAATAAGAATATTGCGTGTCAGCATATAATGAAGAATTTAATAAGGACAATGTAGTCCTTCGTTATATTATTGTTGCTTTACTTGCCGAACTCAAACGGAAAATCTATTACTATAATCAGGTTGATGAGGATACTAAAAGGAAGATCCCTATACCTTTTTATTATTCTGTCACTGGTAATGAAAGATTTCTTTTAGATAATTTTTTGTATGAGACTACAGCAGAAGGTAAGGCCGTAGGTGATTATGAAGTAGTCCCTCGTGGAATAGTACAACTTAGTAGTATGTCTATCCAGTCCAGTAATCTTACCAATAAATTTGTTAGAGCAGAATTAATTAAAGAACTAGATGGAGAATTGAAAACTTTTTCTCTTATGACAGCATTCTTACCTATAACACTTGGGATGGATGTTACTATTGTTTGTTCTAATAATTTAGAGATGTTAAAAGCTACTGAAGCTATCATTAGTATGTTATATAAATCTCAGTCATTTTCAGTAGACTTAGGGATGATAAGAGTACAGGCTGCTATGATAGTACCTGAAGATTTTAATCAAGAGAGACTTTTTGAATATGTTCTTAATGATAAAAAAGAATTCAAGGTTACTTTCTCACTAGAAGTACAATCTTTCATACCAGTGTTTGAGGGTGGTAAAGTTACATTAGCAGATGTAGACCTGATGGTCAAAGATTCTTTAAGGACTGTTACTGACGGAAGCACAGAAGATAATACTGAACGAAAGGGAATAGGAATATATCGTGACGGCGCTATTTACTTTGGTAATGTGGTAGAACAAATAGTTTCTAATATTGATGATATTAGAAAGGCGCCTATAAGTAATGATGGGAGTCCTTATAGTAATGAGGGTTATGTTAACCCAGATACTATATTGACTGGACCTCAATTTTCTGAAGATGATACTACGAGAGATACATCTGCACCAGAGTCTAAAGAAAGTGAAGGATTTAGAAATGCAGACGATGGAGATTCAGGTTTTAATTTCTATGATGATACTGGGACTGAAGATGACTAGGCTGATAAATAATCTAAGTTTGATTAGAATATATAAAACAAATGAGACTGAACAATGCAAAAATTAACTGAAAGTCAAACGCAAGTTTATACAAACGGTCAGGTTGATCCTCAATATAGGAATAACAACCTACACATGTTAACTTCTCAATTCTTCGCTAGTGGAAAATCTGATGCTCAGGTTTTAGCTATATTGTGTGGAATGGGAGTACCTCAACCATGGGCACTCCAAGCCATTGAAGAATATAATTTGAGTAAGGGTGGCGGCTGTTGTGGATGCGAAAGTCAAAATGAACAAAAAAATGATATAAAAATGCAATTTACACTAACAGAACTTTACGAAAAAGTTACTAAAACTTTAGAAAAATTACAAGAAATGAAAGAAGCTGATGCCGGTAGAGTTTCTTACACTGCTAATAATGCAATGACAGTGTTAGAAAATACTCTTAAGCAATTTCCAGTAGCTCTTAAGAATGCTGATCTGCAAATGTGTGAAGAAGTAGAAAAGTCTGCTAATCCTGCACTTAAATTTTCGATAGCTAAATCTTTATATAATCAATCTACTTTATACTCTTGGTTGAATCCTATGACGGAAATGATTGGTTACTTAGATAATTTTTACGATAAGGCTAAATTAGCCTTTAAGGTTAATGAAGCTTATGAAGCTGCTAAAAAGAGAGGCGGTTCTTTATATGAAAAGCTGGGTACAGATTTATATAATGTTTTAAGCGAATCTGCTGAAAATATGAAAAATAAATTCTTGGCTATTTCTACTAAACACCCATGGTCTCCAGAATGTAAGAGTATTTTGGAAGACATTGCAAAGGAACAACAAATTGTTCACGAACAGAGGGGTGGTAAAATTGTTAAACTATTTTCTCCTATACTCACAGAAGGTAATACACATACCTTCCATCTTGCAGGAAGAGATTATACTTTTGACGGTAAGAAAGTAAAAGAAGCTCACATCAATAATGTACAATATTTTAATGTACTTGAAGGTTTGAAATTATGTTCTTACAAGAACGGTATGTTTACTATCTCTAGTCAAAATGAAAATGATCTTACTATTAACATAGATGAAGGTACCATTAATATAGGTGATATTGATCTTACTAATGCCTCTGTCATTGAAATTCATGAAGCATTATTAGGCACTAATTTCTTTGGTTATCGTGATGCTTACAAGATAGACATTGTATGTAAGTTAATAGAATCTTTTGATATGGTTGCTGAGATGGACCAATTTTTATCAATTAATTCTTTAATTCATCCATCACTTTTCTTAACTATGATTTCAGTAGAAGAAGGTGTTTATGTTCATCGAGTAAACGGTGGAATGCAACTTAATGAAATGAAATACTATTCTTCAGCTTCTGAAGCATGTCAGATTGTTAAAGAATTTATCAATTATGACGTTTCTTCTTACTTAGTAGAACAATTAGAAAAAGAAGGAAATACTCTAATTCGCCAACAAGAAAACAGAAAGAAGATTCAAGAAATGGTAGAATTCTTAGAAGGAAAGAAAAAAGAGATTACTGCTAGCATTACAAAAGTAGGAGAGACTCCAGAACTTAAAGAAGCTTTAGAATTAATTGATGCTGAAATAACCTTAAAAGAAAAGGAATTACAAGAAACTTTTATTACGGAAAAAAAAAGTAAGGGTCAGTATTTAAATGACGGTTATGTAGAAGCTCAACTTAAGAATAGTGTTGTAGGACTTAAAAAGGGAATGACTGTAATGGTTAATGCTGAAGAGTATGCTTCACTCGGAGAAGATGAATTGGTAGATATCATCGATCCTAAGACCGGAAAATCTCATTATATTAAAAAGTCTGAAGTTAACGTAGAACTTTAATTTAAGACTAATTAACATTTAAAGATCGGATGATGAAACATTCGGTCTTTTTTGTGTATAAAAATAAATAGATGCTACAATGGCTAGAAAACGTAAGTACCTTAATAATAGAGATCTTTTAGAAGAAATAGTTAAATCACAAGGATTAGATGAACTCACGCCCAAAGCGTTAAAGATGTTAATGATGTTAGCCGACAGATCTTCAAGTCGGTTAGTTTATAGAAACCCTGAAGATAAGAAAGATTGTATTGCATGTGCTTACATGGATCTCTATCGATATTGGAGAAATTTTAATCCTGAAAAAAGTACTAATGCATTCGCTTATTTTACTGAGATTGCTAAGAGAGGTTTTGCTAAAGGGTGGAACAAATTACATCCAAAGAAATATGGAGGTACAATTTCTATGAGCGGTGGAGAAGGCATCTACACAATTTAATGAATATTAAAAACATAAAGCCTAAAGCTAATTCAGGATTTAAACAAGGATATTACAAACCTAAAAATCTTGAAAAATACCAGGGCCCACAGCCTATTATCTACAGGAGTAGTTGGGAAAGAAAGTTCTGTCACTGGTGTGATCATAATCCTGAAGTCTTATCTTGGATATCCGAACCATTTTCTATAAAGTATTACAATATTTTAGACAAAAAATTTCATAAGTATTTTCCGGATTTTTATATTAAGTTAAGAAAGACTCAAAACAACAAGAAGATTGTAGAACACTATGTAGTAGAAATTAAACCTAAAGCTCAACTCAAAAAACCAGTTCCTCCTCGAAGGAAAACTAAAAAAGCTTTTAAAAATTACAAGTGGGCATACGAGACTTACGTAAGGAATTTATGTAAGAATGATGCTCTTCGTAAGGTGGGGGAGGCACGTAAATTTAAGGTTATGTTGTTGACAGAAGATTCAAAATTATTCTAATGGGAGGAGAATTTGTACAAGAAGTTAAAGAATATGTAAAGGAGCTTGGTGGACGAGCTAAAGCTTCTAAGTTATCTTTTCCTTCTATTGAGGAATTAAAAAAGACAGGAGAAGCTGTTACATCTAATGGAAGGTTAGAGAAGGGAAAGATGTATGTGTTTAGATACTTTACACCAGCAGAACAAATGTATGATACCTATCCTGTTGTGATAGGATTAGGGATGAGCGACGACGGTCATCAATTAGGTATTAATCTTCATTACATTCCTTATGATACTCGTCTTCAATTTGTACAAAATTTTAAAGATTCTTATATGGGATCTATTGCAGAATCTACTATAGGATTCTATAGCTTTAATGCACAGGCCCAGTTACCTATAAACATTGTAGATTACAAATCTATTAAACGTGCATTTGGTAAAAAATATAACATCACTTATGCTATAAGGCAATACTCACTAAAGAGAATGAGAAAGCCATTAGTACTTAGTTATGAAAATTGGAAAGTAGCCGTCGTTAATGATGAAAACTTTTTTAACGGAACAAATATTAATGAAGCACAGTCTAAATTCTTTGCTAATATATAATTTAATAAAATTCAACAATGGCAGGTTTTACAGAAAGGCGGAAGGGACCGCTAACGAATACTAACCCGGTTAGGAAATTACTTAAGGATTTATCTAATCTAGGCATGGCCTATGATGATATGATATTGCGTAATTCCAGAGCTGTTGGTTTTACTGAGAATCAGATGGGTTTTACTATGAACCCAATGGGTGGGGATAATGAAGATATTTATGCTGCATTTGCTGCCCTCTCATTAACTGATACGAGTCTTAAAAAGAACATTTCTTTCTTTGATAAAGATTATGTGAGGAAGCGTGATCAAATGCGTATTTTTGCAGTACAGGATGAAATAGAAGAAATATTAGATGTTTTATCCGATGAAGCTGTTGTATTTGATGAATCCAATTATATGGCTTATGCTTCATTTCATGGTCAGATAGCAAACGGAATTGAAGAAGAAATAAATGATGTTTACAATAAGATATATCAATATTTTGGATTTATGGATGCTATCGCTCCCTGGAATTATTTTAGGAAGTGGTTAGTAGATGGTTTCCTTGCCTTTGAAATTATATACAATGATAAGCAGACTGAGATAATAGGCTTTAAAGAATTAGATCCAGTATCTTTGATGCCAGCAATCGATCCAGAGACTGGAAAGAAAATGTGGGTTCAATACCAAGGTCAGGGTATTAAAGAAAGGAATCTTTGGGATTCCCAGATAACTTACATTTCATATTCTCAAGTCAACTCACCACAACGAGTAAGTTATGTAGAGAGACTGATAAGATCTTTTAATTTACTTCGCATTATGGAGAATACCCGAATTATCTGGGCTGTTTCTAATGCTTCATTTAAAACAAAATTTATCATCCCTGTGGGTGGTAAGTCTAAGACGAGAGCAAAACAGTCTCTTTCCTCTCTTATGAATAATTATCGAGAGTTGGTTGATTTTAATTATGATACTGGAGAAATTTCTACTAATGGAAAACCTATGATACCTTTCAATAAGGAATATTGGTTACCAAGCAAAGATGGTGAACAGCCGGAAATTGAAACTATCGGAGGAGACGGTCCGGACTTAGGTGATACAGAATCCCTTAAATACTTTGCTGACCGATTAAAGATAGCTTCTAAAATACCGTTCTCACGTTTTGATAGAGAAGGTTCCAGTACTTATGACATGGAAGCCAGCGGCGCTTTAAGAGATGAGATAAAATTTAGTAAATTTATAGACCGTCTCCGTTCAATATGGCAAGAGATATTAATTAAACCTCTTTATCTTCAAATGATACTTAATCACCCAGAACTTAAAGATGATGTTTATTTCAAATCCCATCTTGGTTTAGATTTTGTTAAAGATAATGTTTTTGAAGAAATGAAGAACATGGAATTAGCTACAAAGAGAGTAGACTTTATAGGTAATATGAAAACTCAGTTAAGTACTATGGATGCTGAGATGCAAGAGATTCCTTATTTTGACTTAGGGTTCTTAATCAAACGTTACGGTGGGTTCACTCGAGAAGATTTAAGGGCTAATGCAAGGGCTAAGGAGAGAGCTGAATTAGAAGACCAAAAGTATAAAGAAGGAGATATAGAAAAGATCTTGATGGGAATGGATAAAAAGAAATTCGAACCTGAAAAAGATGAGGAGGGTGCAGCCGATGAAGATCCTTTAGCTGGTCTTGGATAATAGAAAATAAGTTATGGTTCTTAAGTATAAAAACTAATGTCAACTATAATATATAAACAAATAACTTTAGAAATGCCAGAAAAGAATCTTTTAATCCTCGAAAGATCAACATCCGATCTTGTTTCTACAAAAGGAAATGATGGGAGTGTTGTATTAGAAGGAGTTTTTACCGAAATAGGTAAGAAAAATAAGAATAATCGGATCTACGAAGAGGATGAGGTTTTACCTCATATTAATGAACTAAAAAAGAAAGTGGGTACAGGTAAACTGTTAGGTGAACTTGATCATCCCAAAGAATTTGATGTTAGTTTGTCTAATGTTTCTCATGTAGTTGAAGATTTAAGTTATGACTCCACAAAAAAGCAAGTAACCGGTCGTATTCGTTTATTGAATACATCAAAAGGTAAAGAAGCTCAATCTCTTATAGAAGACGGTATACCGCTTCATATTTCTAGTAGAGCTGCTGGAACGGTAGGCCAAGACGGTAAAGTAAAAATAAAGAAATTTTTTACTTATGATCTTGTAGCAGACCCGGGATTTGAAAATGCAGAATTATCTCGAGTGAATGAATCTTATGGCTTTGATAACAGTAATGATCTTCTTATTTATGAGATCAATAAAAATTATGATGAAAAACAAGAAACTGAAATGAGCGAATCAAATGACTTTGTTACAGTTGGAGATTTCAATAAGTATACAGAATATTTAAAAAATGAAATTACTTCACTAAAAGAAGCCGGTAATTCTACTGATACCGGAACACTTGATAAATTGGTTAAGTACACAGAACATGTAGCGGAACGAGTTAATCAGCTTAATGATTACACAGAATACTTATCTGAAAATCTTGATAAGAGCATCTCACACTGCGATTATGTTGTAGAGAATGTTAATCAGATCAAGAATTATACTAAATATTTAGCAGAAGAACTTGATAATAGCATTCAGTATAGCGAACATGTTGCTGAGAAATCTGATCAAGGAATTGAATATTCAAATTATCTAGGAGAAAATTTAGATAAGGGAATAGCTTACTGCGAATATGTAGCCGAAAATCTTAATCAGAATATCAAATATTCAGAATACATCAAAGAGAATGTAGAAAAGGTTGGTGATTATACTGAATACATTGCAGAAAATGTCAATGAGCATATTTTAGAAAAGACAGAAATTCCAAAAGAGGAAGAATCTGCTAATGAAGTTATTACTGAAAAAGAAAGTACTGATTACAAAACTTCTATTACAGAGAAGCTTAATTCTTTAATTGAAAAAGCTGAAGAGAATCATGCAAAATTTGCTACACCAGAAACTAGGTTCTTTGCTTTGTTAGGAGAAAGTAAGAAGTCAGAATTTGAATCTCTTAATGAAGAAAAACAAACTCAGATTCTTGAAAAATTTAATAACTCCCGCTGTCTGTCTTCAGTAGAAGCTCAAGGCATCTGGGAATCATGTTTTAAAGAAGAAAGAAAATCACTTAACTTTTTAGATAATATGCCAGATATGTACTTAGAGAAATGGGGCAATCTTTCAGAAGCGGATCAAAGTAGGGTCATTGCTGAATCTAAATTCTTCCCATTAAGTACAGAATATCAGATCAATAATTTCTGGCAAACGAGAGATTTAAGGGCATCTAAACTGACTATGCAACCCATAAATGAAAGTAAAACGGCCGCCGAATCTGCTGATGTTGAAAAACCTATAGTTAATCAAGACTATGCCAAGGCACTAGTTGAAAAAGTGAAATTTAACTTAGGTCGTTAAAAAGTATCCCCCCTCACTTGAATTAAACCAGGTTTTAGGCCTGGTTTAATTTTGCACAAAAACGAAGAGATTTAGCCTATTTTCATGAAATAAATAATCATGAATGGTAATAAGGTTCACGCGTGCCTTACTTCCATTAAAAAAAATCAATAAATTATGGACAAAATTTTTGGAACAATCAAAAGCTTTTTCGGCGGAGTTTCTGAATTACTTATCACCCTTTTATCAGTTGGTGTGTTAGTTCAAATTCTTTTCGGAGCTCCTGTTTTCGGGATCGACGTTGTTGGAAATGTTACTGGTTTGATCGATTCACTTGGGAATTCCGGCTTTGTCGGCTTACTCGCAGTGATCATTTTAGTCAAGTTGATTGATCGGAAGTAATTAAGCGTACCGATTAACTAAAGACCCCAGTTTAGGCTGGGGTTTTTTATGCCCACTTGTAATATAATATAATTAGAAAAACTTAGCTTGGTGTAGATATATAATAAGTAATCTAAAAACCAAGAAGCAAAGGGTTAAAGATTAGAAAACTAAAACTCATTTTAAAAAATAATACAACAAAATGTATAATCAAATGATTAATGAGGCTGAGGTGCAAAAGACTTGGGGTCCGATAATTACAGAAGCTACAGGTGTTGAAGATAGAGAGAAACTATCTTGGATGTCTAAGTACTGTCATTTTCATAACCTTAACGAAAGTGTTCACAACACTGTACACCTTAACCCAAATGTTAATGTTCCAGGTATGGGAGATGTTATTCTTCCAGGAGATCCAGGAACTCTGAACCAGTTTGCTAACCAGTTTACAGGTTCAGGTGATAGGCCATTTTCGCTACTACCTTTAGCAATGCAGGTTGCTGCTCAGACCGTAGGTTTGGACTTAGTACCTGTCGTGCCGATGCAAGGTCCTATGGGAGTTCTTACTTACCTAGACTTCGTATACGCAGGTGGACGAATCCAAGGTGGCGATTTTGCTTCTCCATTGATGCTTAAAGTTCCTCTTTCTGATACGGGAGAGATCGCAGGCTTTCAAACAGGTGACGTAATTTATGCTGGTAGTATACCGGCTGCTGCAACTGGTACTGGTGCTACTATCGGTGCATGGGAACTTACCTTTATTAAGTTGAGTCGTATTGACGGCTTTCCAATATTTAGAGTAAGAGGCTGGGATGGAAGCGTTATTAACGCTGGAGCTGGAGCTGGTACTCCATCACCATCTTACCAACAAGGTGCAGAAGGTAATAATAACTCAGGGATTGATATTCCTGCTGCTATTAATACTGGACTACCTTATTCAGCTAATAATACCCCATTCGTTGCTGTAGGTGACTTTGACGGTCCTGCTGAATTGGTTAAAGCTTTAGAAGATCACGTTACTGGTTTTTCTGGTGATGCTTTCGAAGCTAACAACCCATACGGTCCTGGTACTGTTGCTGCTGGTGGTAATGCGTTCCCAACTATTGATGGAAACGATCCTTACTTAAGAGGAGACGGTGAACAAACTCCGGATAACTTAATCGGACTTAACTTGTTCAACAAATCTGTTGCTGCACAAACTTTCCAAGTTGCTGCTGGAGTAACTAGAGAACAAGTTCAAGACCTTAAACAATTCGGAATTGATGCTGTCGCTCAAGTAGAAGCTGTATTGGTGAATGAATTGACTCAGTCTATTAACAAACTGATTCTGGAAAGAATTTTCAGAAACGGTGCTACTAACGCACAGAACGTTCAGAATGTTGATGGATTCAATTTATGTGAATCCTTTACTATTGGAGCAGGAAATGCTACCTTTAATTTAGGACCAGGTAACGCTAATAACCTTAACGTTACATTTACTAAAGCTTCTGTCCAAGTTGGTACAGGTGGAGAAACTCAAGGAACTCTTCAACGAAGACTTCTTTCGAAGATCTTAGCTTCTACTAATCTGATTTCGATCAGGGGAAGAAGAGGACCTGCTACATTCGCTGTAGTTGGTGGACAAATTGGAACTGCTTTGCAAGATATTGCAGGGTTCGTACCTTATCCACTTTCTAACACGGTGAACCAAGCTGGTGGATCTCTTTATCCAATTGGAGCAATTGCTGGTGTAACTATTTATGTTGATCCAACAATGTCATGGAATGATACCCGAGTTGCAATAGGTAGAAAAGGAGACGGAAACTCTCCAGGTTTGGTATTTATGCCTTATCTGATGGCAGAGTCTGTTGAAACTATCGCGGAAGGCACAATGGCGCCGAAAATCGCCGTTAAGTCTAGATTCGCTCTAGTAGATGCAGGATTCCATCCTGAAACTATGTATTACACACTTCAGTTCTTATTCGGTGCTGGTGTGGAAATTATCTAAGATAATTTTTACATATCCCTAAGAAGACTTCTCAGCAATGAGGAGTCTTTTTTTTGTTTCAGGTTTCTTGAATATATAAAAAAACAAAAAATGTATTATGAATCTTTTATTATCTCCAAAAGAATATCAAGAATTACAAGAGTCTTGCATCAAATTTGAAAAGGACTTAGATAATGTCCTAACTGAAGATATCATGAGTATTATTACCAGTCCCATAAAGTATGTTAAGCTTAAAAATAATGCTAAGAATTATCAAAAAATTTTGGTTAAACAGGCACTTAATGATGTGGATTATGCAAAGAAGAAAGAGAAGGGTAGAGATGATCTAGATGCTAAACAAAAAGAGGTACTTACCCAAGCTAATAAAGCAAAGAATCAGGCTCTTAAAGACAAAGCTGCTGGTATATCAGATAGGATGTCTCAGTTAGCTTCCACTGATATTCTTAAGCGTGTTGAAAAATTGGCTAAATCTAAAGCTAAGATTGCAGCTGCTGAGACTACTATGAAAGCTGCAGGTTCGGAGGAATCCAAAAAACTTAAGATAAAAATTTCAAAATGGAAAGGTGATGCTAGAAATGCTGAACAGGCTTTAAAAGATTATGAAAAAGAAGGGGGAGATGAATCTACAGATACTGCCGGTGGAGATAAAGTAGAGAAACTTAAAAATAGTAAAGAGAAAGTTGAAAAAACTCTCAAGAAGATGGAAAAGAGTAAGGCTGAGTTACAAGATAAGCTGGATGATGCTACGGGTGAGACAAGAGATGACTTAGAGAAACAAATGCAAACCATTGATAGTAACATTGAATCTAACAAGAAAAGAATAAAAGACTTAAACGCTGATATAGCTAAAGAAGAAGGAAAGAAGCCGCCAAAAACAACTACGAACACTGAAGAAGGTCAACCTAAAGGAGGGAAGACGGAACCTGTAAAAACTGAAGAAGGTGATCCTACACCAGAGGAAGCTGCTCAAAAGAAAGTTGATGATATTAAGAAAAAGATAGAAGATGTTACTAACTTAATTGATAAACAAAAAGAAAAGGATCCTGATAAAGATATCAGTAAGTACACTGACCTATTAGGTAAAAGACAAGGAGAACTTGAAGATGCTGAAAGTGAACTTAAGAAAGCTGGAGAAAAGAAGGCTGAGAGTAATACAGAAGCATTCTATTTAAAAATGAATGAAACTTTAGATAATATTGAAAGAGGGGTTGATGAAATCAAAAAAGAAATCCATTTTCCCTCATTTAAAGTTAATGAATCTGTTAAAAATAAATTTGCACGATTACTAAATGAAAAGAGATCCGTATAAGATACGAAAGATTAATTTCGGTTGGTACAAAAGGCGGCACGGTATACTCTTAGAGAACCTACCGCCTTTGAAGCAACACCTCATCTTAGATAACGATTTCTTTAAATTCCTTGCTGATGATGTTCAGGCTCTTGAGGTTATGTTTAGGATAGAAGATCTCAACGATCACGAA
>Ga0098052_1000608_pt1 | contig 22671 bp, 14 predicted proteins | sample 15_taG_FD_81591 | JGI IMG/M metagenome (GOLD analysis project Ga0098052, IMG submission 81591) | Marine viral communities from the Subarctic Pacific Ocean - 15_ETSP_OMZ_AT15312 metaG | ecosystem: Environmental > Aquatic > Marine > Oceanic | place: Pacific Ocean | collected 2015-01-18
CTCATGATCGACAACACCCGCCACATCCATGTACCCAATGCAGCAACAAGGGTAGATGGTATGGCAGAGATGTCGCTCAAGCTGAAACAGGTGAGGGATGAAACGGAGTTGCCGACGGTGGTGTTCCATCACTCGAAGCTGGACCAGAACGGCAAGGAGGACGTGAGCTGGTCGTCGGACATCAGGAGGGATACAGACATGCTGATCTTCCTGAAGGAGTTGCCGGACGCAATGAACGCCTGCGGGGAGCTCTCTAACTGCGTTCTGTTTGACTTGCAGAAACAGAGAGAGGGGGAGAAATACGCGCAGATCACAATGGAATTCAAGAAGTGCTTCCAGACCTTCAAGAGCTGGATATAAGAAGTAATAAAAAACCCTAATTAAGTATTGACTCACACCGCGACTCAGCTTAGTATTCAAGTACATTCAAACAAGGAGGACACCATGGCACTGACTGTAAGCGAGCACACAGGCGGGGGCGAGGGCAAGGACTATGATCCGGTACCAGCAGGGGTACACGAGGGGGTTTGCTACCTTCTCTGCGAGATCGGCACTCACTACGATGCGAAGTGGGACAAGCACAAACGAGAGATCATCGTGGGCTGGGAGATTCCTTCCGAGCGCATTGACTACGAGAAGGACGGGGAGACCAAGGATGCACCCCGCTGCATTTCCCGCAAGTACACTCTCAGTTTGGGCGAGAAAGCCAACCTCCGCAAAGACCTCGAGTCATGGAGGGGACGACCGTTCACGCAGGAAGAGCTTGACGGCTTCGATCTCTTCAACATCTTAGGCAAGACGGCCCTGATTCAGGTGATGCACCGCAAGTCTAACGACGGCAAGAAGACGTGGGCCAACGTCACGAACCTGATGTCCTGCAAGAAGGGGCTGGAGATCGAGGGGGAAATCCAGAAGTTCAGTCTTGAAGAGAACGGCATGGAAATCCCCGATAACATCCCACCTTGGATTGCCAAGCAGATCAAGGACAGCGAGGAGTTCAGCGGGCAGGGGCAAACAGGGACGCAGGAGCAGACGGACATGATTGATGTCGGCGCTCCGATTGATGAAGACCCAGAAGATGCTCTCCCATTTTAACCTTATAGTTAGACTACCACAAACAGAGAGAAAGTGAACCAATGGGCGACTCAACAAGATGGTATGACCCCAACACGCTGGAGGTAGTCGAGCAGACTCCCAGCGCAGACGGGAAGAAGCTGGTAAAGGCTGACATCCGGCACGCACGCAAACTCAACCTGCTGCCTTCTGTAACGACGATAGAGAAGCACATCTATGGTCTGGGTCAGGGCGTGGTTGACTACAAGATGAAAGCCATGGCGCAGGCTGTTGCGACGAACCCACCTAACGCCGAAGACTTCAACGACGATGGCACCCTCACCAAGGAGTACCTGAAGCGCATGTTTGACATTGCTGACATCCTGACCGCCGAAGCACGGGACAAGGGAACCGTGATCCACGGATGGATTGCCCGTTTCCTCGAACGCAGCATAGCCCCGACAGAGCCTATTGGTATCGATATCGTAAACAGGGTCAGCGAGATGATGATCGCCATCGATGCCAAAGATGTCTCCTGTGAGAAAGCTCTCGGCGGGCGCGAATTCGGCTGGTGCGGGACTCCCGACCGATATGTCGGATCAGCAAACTTAGCCAAGATGCAGGCGTACTGCGGGGCTGGGGTCACGTTTGGTCCTGATGTGATGGGCGAGATCATCTTCGACACCAAGACGCAGGAGTGGAAGAAGAAGCCGACAGCCTACGACAGCATGAAGCGGCAGTTCGGCGGCTACGGAATCCTGACCGACATAGGGGAAGACTCCCTGTATGTGCAGGAGTACATCCACAGGGTAACGGGAGAGGTCGTCTGGAAGTGCTACGAGGATGTGGCTGAGTGGAAGACCCACTTCGCCTCTGGATTTGAGCAGTGGGTAACCATCAAGAAGTATGACCCAAGGGAGAAGTAATGAGCGCAGAGAGCAAACAGAACGAACAAGTGACAGCACTGGTACATACCGGAACCGAAGAGTTCGCGCTTGAGCAGAACAGGGCCGTGGAAATCGCAGAGAAGTTTCTGCCAAGCATCAACGCAACCAAGGCGCTGAACGCTGCGTTTCAGAAGATAGTTGCCAGCGAGATCACCGAGACTACCGTGAATCAGGCCAAGGCTCTGCGGCTGCGGTACGTCAAACTGCGCACAGGTACAGCAGCCATCCACAAGGAAGAAAAAAACGCCTTCCTCAACGGTGGTCGGTTTGTTGATAGTTGCAAGAACATCCAGATCGCAAACGGCGAACCCTGCGAGACTAAGCTAAAGGAGATCGAGAACCACTTCGAGACTCTACGCAAAGACGCTATCGAAAAACTTCAGGTAGAGCGGGAGGGTGCTCTGGTGCAATTCGGGGTTGAGGCGTTTCCTTCTCTGCTGGGAGAGATGGAAGAGGCAGTGTGGGACGGCTACATCAACGGGGTTAAGCTGAACTTTGAAGCCAAAGCGAAAGAGGCTGCTGAAGCCGAGGCGCTGCGGGTGAAGGCTGAAGAGGAAGCAAGGGCCGAGCAGGAGCAGGTCCGGTTGGAGAACGAGAAGCTCAAGGCGGAAGCTGACAAGCGGGAGGCCGTGGCAAAGAAGGAACAGAAAGCTCGTGACAAAGCTGCTAAAATCGAGGCTGGCAAGCGTGCCAAGATCGAGGCCGAGCGTGTAGCCAAGGAGAAGGCTGCTGCTGCGTTGCGTCTGAAGCTGGAGGCTGAAATTCAAGCCACTAAGGATGCAGAGGCTCTGGCCGAGAAGGAAGCGGAAGCAGCAAAACAGGCCGAGCTATCCAAGGGGGATGAGGAGAAGATCGCGGATCTGATTGATTCCGTTTCCAGCATCAAGACCTCGTTCAAGTTCGAGTCCTATAAGAACAAGGCGATGTTCGCCAACGTGTGCGTGTTGTGCGACAAGGTTGTTAAATACATCAACGACCAGAAGGCGACATAAGCAACCCGAGGGAGACGGCATGAGCGAAACAGAAACACTACTCCGAGCAGCGGTCGGCAGGCTTGAGGCGGATGACTCTCTTCTTGCCTGCGAGCTGTTCTGCGAGGACGCAAACGGAGAGTATCAGGCATCGGTGAAGGTGTACCGATTCTCCGAAGCCCTCCTGAATAGCCAGCCTGAGACCGGAGGGCTGCTTGTGAATGGCTCCCGCACAGGGAGACCCACCAAATACCCGTTTGCTGCTTTGGCCATCGGGGACTCCTTCATCATGGCTCTTCCGCTACATAAATGCCATTCCGTCAGTCGGTACTGGGCGAAGAAGTGCGGAAGAGCGTTTCGGATGCAGAAAGAAACCGAGAACACAACAAGAGTTGAGAGAATATCTTAGACGGGAGGCACTATGAATGCACTACAGCAAAGGAAGTAGATAGCCTCCTCCGTAAAGGGGGGAGGCTGCATACCTCGCACCACGGCGAGTATCTAGTCACCGCCGAGGGCGTTTGCCATAACATACGCAGCAACGTGTTTGCGGCAATCAATAGCCGAGATTTGGTTGTTGTCTGCGACTACGACGGAAACGCGCATTATACGCTTGTGACTCGACAGACGCGGAACAATGCAAAAAGGAGGAATCAAGATGGCATGGGACAAACGGTATAGGATGCTGAAAAAGGGCGAACTCGTGGAGATGGGCGACGAGGTTGATGCTTGCGCGGATGGGTGGCGAGATCCTCCAGACTGGCAGGCGGCGGTAAACAGCGTTGGCGAGCGAGCACCGGACCCGCAATATCCTGCGCACAGACTGTTCAGGCGTGTGTGTTCCATCAACACAACGGAGGGCAGACAATGAGCAGAGCAACGAAAACAGCCGACACTATCGCTAGAGAAGTGCTCCGCATAGAGACGCTAGAAAAAGGAGTTGACAACATGAAAGAGGTAGCCGGATGAAAAAAGCAAAGGCCATCAAATGCCGAAAGGAATAACGAGTGAGCAAATCAAGCAGCTTCCAGAGCGATACCAGCGGCAGATCCAATCTCAACTCTCCGCTGCTATTGCTAGTACAGATACCTGTGAGGATGGTAAGCCAAAACGCGCTACACGTAATGCACTGGAGAAAGATCCACAAACTCCGAGGATTGGCAAAGCAGTTTATCTTGTCGTGCTCTTGTTTCGTACAGGAACAAACTTCGACTTGGATAATGCGAGCATCAAGCCCTTCCTCGACGGCATCGTTTCAGCAGGAGTGGTCGAAGACGATAACTGTGAAGTCATCCAAGGGTTCATCAAGCTCCACCGCAAAGTCAAAAAGAAAACAGAAGAGAGGACGGAATTAGAGTTTTGGGATGCCGACTACTTCTCTCAGTACATAGAGGCAGCAAGGAGATATATATAGGGATGAGTGGGGAGTAGCAATGCTGTCGTCTTCAAAGAAACAGAGAGCGGCCAAGCTCTGGAGGGGTGCGGTTCGCAACCTGTTCTCGAATCGCTGTTTCGTTTGCAGCGAGAAGGAACCACCAAACCCCACTGAGCTATCCATGTTTCACTGCCACCATATCGTAAACAAGGGCATGGGCGGGAACCTGCATGCAGCATACAAGCTGCCCAACGGATGCCTGCTATGCCCAGACGATCACAGGAGGGCTCACTGCTCCGACGGCAAGCACTGGCTGGGTTCACTGATCAAGTCTCGGTTTCCTGACTGGCACGCCGTCATAGAGAACCTACGGACCAAGCCACCGGAGAGATACACCGAGGCTATGCTTGATGAGGACATCAGAGCGCTGAAGGAAGTGACATGAGCAAGTTCAAACCAGTCAACGCCTTCTTCGAGATCAAGAGGGCCGGAACCACGACGCAGGTTCCGTTTGCCAGATTGGAGCACTACTCCACTGGTTATGTTCTAAGGCTAAGAGGATGGAGAGAAGGGAGGTTCTGCGCTATAGGATATGACGGGAGTGATGAGCATTTCATTCAAGGAAACCTAATCTTTGAGGGGCCGCTCACTCCGAGCGGGGAAAGACTGACGCAGTTATGCGGGGCCATCTGGTCGGACTGTAACGCCACAGGCAACGCGGCTTACAATGGTGTGCTGTTCTGCTCACCATGGCCCCTTGTCGCAATGATGAAATACAAAGAGGAGTCTCTCGCAGCATTCGGTATCGTGCTGAGAGTAGTGGTGACATGAACGCAACACAAGCAGCTCTGATATTCGTGGTGCTTACTGTCCTCGCGGCACTGACCGCCCTGTTCTAGTCCTCGAACTTCATCACATCCTCTTGGATGTACTCAATCCAGTCGAAGTTGCCGTCAGTGAACTCCCCGTCAAGGGCATCACCAAGAACGGCTTTCAGCCTCAGCGGGAAACCGGAAGTCTCGGCGGCAAGGTTCAACGCCTCTGCCGTCGCTTCTTTTGGCCCATCCTTCCACATGGCACGCACCATATCCCCTGCCCCGTTCAGGAAGTTGAAGAACATCGGGGATGAGTCTCGGCTCCACTTGTCATACATCAGCTTGCCGCCAATGGCAGGCCCGATCAGCGGGATCATCATGATGTTGTAGGCAAACATGTCACCCCAGAACTCCTCTGGGTCGTCCGGCAGGCGTCCCCTTGCGAGGGTGGAGAGCATGATGGCGGGAACCACGTAAGCCAGCGTGACCTTCTGGCCGACTCCGGTGTTCAGGCCATAGCGTTCCTTCGCTGCTTCCGTTCCAATAAACAGGGACAGCATCTCGTTGACCGCGCCAACCTTGCCGCCCTCTCTCATCCCGTTTGCCCATGCAGTCTTCGAGGGTATGGCCATCTTGCCAACAAACAGGTTCCAGTTCTTGAAGAGCTGGCCAGTGAATGGAACCATGGAGCGGACGTACTCGTTGCCCTTCTGCATCATGGCTCGCTCGGAGATGTTGGCGGCAGGCTGAGACATGCTCACCACCTCGTCGGCAAACTTCACCGCCTCAGTTTCGCCAACACTTCTGCGTTTGCTGTCGTAAGCAGCCTTCCATACTGATGTGCGTGTGATCTGGTCAACGATTCTCTGGGGATAAACAAGAGCTTCTTTCAGCGGGAGTCCGCCGATCTCCATGCCAAGCACACCCTTGATGGCCTGCTCGATGTCCACTTCAGACGGGTCATGGCGTGACTGGGTATGGATCGATCCGCTCTCAACCATCTTGTCCCACGTCTCGTGGCCGTCCAGAACGTTCACGCCAGCCTTGAGGTTGCCGTAGTTCTTCATGGCATACCCCGTTAGCTCGACCATGTTTGCTCCTACACGCCACACGTCCCTGACAGGCAGTTCGGCAGCACCAACCGGAGCAGAGAATGCCTGACGCAGGATAGACGGGATGTTACCAGCAAGCACTGATAGTTTGAAACGGGAACCGAATGCGCGAACCATGAGCTCGCCGTCGCTCCACGGGACCATGCGACCGTTGTAGTAGCGCTCCGACTTGATGAGGTCGTGCATGGTGTTGAACTCACGCTCCAACCCTCTCAGCCTCATTGTGCCCTGAGCCTTTTCCATGCCTCGCAGCATAGTCCTGACTTCTGCTTCCTTGGCTATGAAGGTGTCTGCCTGTTTTGTGTACTGGAGGAAAACAGAGAGGGCGTCCGTGCGAATAACGGTACCGAGCAGCGCTTTTCTTTTTCTGGATCGAGGGTCGCTGGCTACCTTAGCTTGGAACTTCTCGGGAGTGATACCAATCTGCGCAGCAATCCGGTCTTCATCCCAGAACAGCCCGCCTTCACGGATGAGAGGGAAGTACCCCTTTACCTCGCCCATATCAGGGTCGCCCATTGAGTTGCGTTTCTTGTCGATCTCACCCTTGATCCATGCGAAGTAGTCATCCATGGTGTCCATTAGGCCAGCAAGGCCCTTGTCAGCCCTGACTTTATCGTGAGCAGCCTGCATGATAGCAGCAAACTGAGCCCGATCAGGCGAGATTTGGTGCCCGTTCGACAGGAACAGAGCCTCTGCCTGTTTGTTTACGAACTCACCATCGACTATGCGCAGGTCTCCACGAGCCATCATGGCGAATCCAAGAGCGTCCTCAGTGCGGAAGTCCTGCCCTGCCAAGTTGATCGGTCTGGCCATAGTGTGAGGGAAGCTCTCGATACCATGAGCCTTCTTGAATTCATCAATCTTGCCCAGCGTCCGGTTGCGCTGATTGACGTAGTTCTGGTTGGCCCTGTACAACAGTGGCTTAATCTTGGTCAGGAATGCAGACTTGGGATTGTTGTCCGACAGGAGCGTCAGCATAGTGGAGGGGTCGTAGGTCTCCAGCAGGACGCCGTTGAATATCCCGTGGCCAAACTGCCGCATGGCATACCATGCTTCCTTTAGGTAGTTCACCACCATAGACAGCCGTCCATGCCCACCCCAAGAGGGAGCCTGCCCCGCACCTGCCACTGGACGATGGGCTAGTTCGTTGTTCAGCTCCTCACCTATGCTGTCACCAACTTCGCGCATGGCTTTCTCGTTCTCGATGGTCTGTTGGTCGCGATGAGATTGAACCACACCGATACCATGGGCTCGCAGTATAGCTTTGATCATAGCCCTCTCATCAGCACTAATCTCACTGAAAGGCTTTCCGTGCTTCGCCTGCGCGAGACCATCGCGGAAGTTGGAGATCTCGCTCCTGCTCACTTCGGCAACTTCTCTAGCCAGTTCTCGTAGCTGGGCGGGGTTGAGCTGAGTTAGGATATGACCATCCTCATCCGGCTGCACCTGAGGGAACATGTCTGTAGCCATACGTCTTACGGTATCGAGAGCTTCGTTCTTCCTCATAGCAAACGTAGCGGCGATGCGAGCGACGATGTACTGGCGGATCTTGCCGTCAGCTCGGTCGGACTCGGAAAGCCGGATGTCAGGGGACTCTGAGAAGCGTATGTCGCGGGACTCGGACTGGAACCTCTCAGAGAGAGGAATTACGTTACCCTCGTCGTCGTAGGTGACGGGGTCGGCGGACTTGATCTGGTTGGGGTCCAGAGCAATAGCCCACGTAGCCATAGGCTCTCCTTCTTCCAGACCGAACCTACCATCCAGATCACTGCTCCAGATAACGATACCGTCTTTGCCTCCGAGTCGCAGCCTGTCTCGAACAGCCTCTGCATTGAATGCACCTATGGGAGGACGTTGCCAAGTCCCTGTGGTGTCTTCCAAGAACTGCTTATCCGCACCATGGTGGAGCGCATATTGTTCTAGCCAAGCAACAAAATCGTCCTTGTTCTGGAACTCCAAAGGGTTCTTGACGTGGAGGAACACATCAAACAAGTTCTTGGACTCCCCGGATGTGATATCCTTGCCGTACTGTGTGGCCTGTGGCTTACTGGAGGTGAACCAAAATCCCAGCTTGTCGAGGCCCCTCCCTACCCTATCGGGGTGGATCGGATCGCCACTCGCTGTCTTGTCGAGCGCAAACACAGTACTGTTGTTGTGTACGGAACCGTGGTACATGTGCTCTGGCACACCTGCGTTTTGGAGACGTAGCCCTTTTAGTGCGTGGGTTGCCGCCTCGTCCACCATCTTCTGCTGTGCCTCGACGTCGTTGGCGTTGACAGCGGCTTTGTACTCGGCGTCCTGCTGGGGAGTAACCGGCTCCTCGGAGAAGCGGATATCAGGGCTCGTGGACTGGAACCTCTCAGAGAGAGGAATTACGTTGCCCTGATCGTCATACGTTGCCGGTAGCGTTGACTTTACCTGTTCAGGAGAAAATACAACCGCAATCTGCGTGCTGTCAGTCGGATCATACCCAACAAAAGCATCATGGTGGTCGCTGAGTGTGGCTAAAAAATCATGCCATCGTTCGCCTTTTCCGTCCGAGTCGTATGTGTAAAGCTCTGTCCGCTGGATCATGTCGTACACTTCGCTGTCGCTCATCTCTGCGCCAGTGAAGCGGTCAATCCATTCGTCCTCGGATCTCCAGAAAGATACCCATTCCTTGATCCACTTGGGCGCTGCTGCACCTTCAATATCTGAAGGCCGGAACGGGTTGTCTGTCTTTACGGCATAGGGTTCTGCGCCTTCCCACCCGACTGCGTAGCCGTCGGCCACACGTTTAGTAGCCGCTAGAAATAAAGCGCCTCCGTTTTCTGCTCGCGCAATAGACGCATTCTTGCTTGGTTCAGCGGACAAGCCCCCACCGTGCCACAATCCCGTGATGTATCCCGCCCGTCCCGCTGCCTCGTCCACCATCCTTTGCGCGGTCTCGGTGTCGCCCGCCTCGGCTGCTTGCTGGTACTCTGCGTCCTGCTGGGGGGTTACGATCTCTGAAAAACGAACATCAGGAGAGACCACGGTCGAGGGCAGGCGAAGTGGAGCGATGCCGAGTTCCTCTAGCAGTGCTGCCGTCTTCTGGTGGTCCTCTGTCGGGGCGTGCTCTTTCAGATAGTTGTCGTAGTCGTCCTGAGAAACAAGGGGAGCAGCACGCATTTCCGGCGTCAGGTCTTGTGACCGCATCCCGACAGGAAAAGCGTGGACTTCCATGTTCTTCTGGCCATGCACATCGCTGAATGCATCCGAACGAGATCTTCCCTCGTGATCCACAACCAGCCACACGCCAGTGGTCGGTTCCCATTCCACGCTCAAGAACGGTTGCCCGATCTTCTTTCCGGCCTCAAGCTCGCTGCGGACGTGTTCTCTCGTTTGCTCAGTAGAGACTCCAGAAGGAACAAGTTTACGAAACTGAGACGGCGTCATCGCCATGCGGAAGCCTCTGTTCCCGACCTCTTGGTTGAAGGGTACAGCACCGATGCCTTGCGCGGCATCAAACACGTCTGGGATTCCGGCCTCTGCGGCTACTTGCTCTGGTGTGGGCGTTTCCGAGAACCTGATATCCGCCTCCCCAGACTGGAACCGCTCACTCAAGGGGATCACGTTGCCTTGGTCGTCGCGGGTGATCGGGTCGGCAAGCTTAACGCGCACAGCCTCACCATCTGGAAGTACCGCAGATACCGAACCTACATCTTCGCCTTCGTTTGTGTAAAAGGCTCCCCTCTTTCTGTTGATTCTGCGATTCGCCGCGCTGTCCGAGATGGGGGTTGCCCGTGTGTTGGTCATGTTGCCAACAACAAGGACGGGTCTAATCCAAGGTTTCCATGTGGGGTCTATTGGTACGGAGTCCCCCACGGTCGGCATCTTCGTTGGGAAGTAGTCCTGTCTTGGGGCACCAACATTATATCCAGATACTCTGTACTTGCCGAACTGCCCAGACTCAATTCTGTCTCTTCCCGCGAGTAGCGTCTTTCCGTACTCACGAGAGCCATCCCATCCTTTGCCATCAGCGGGAATCCCTATCCGAGCCTCCAGCGCCTCCATGGCCGCTTGCTTTGTCCCCACATGAAGCCCCGCCACCCCTCCTTGAAGATCGCCAGAAGGCGTGCCGTGCCAGTAGGCTCCGACTTGCTCCAGACGCTCGTCCACCATCCTCTGCGCGGTCTCGGTGTCGCCTGCCTCGGCTGCTTGCTGGTACTCTGCGTCCTGCTGGGGGGTTACTGGGGACTCGGAAAGGAGCGACCTCTCGCTGCTGACGATAGGTTTGGCCAACTCTTTGGATGCTTTCGACCCCTTCTTGAGAGCCTTCTCCAGTGAAGCTAGAGACTTCAGGTAAGCCTTTGCGGCAGCAATGCCCTTCTTGTTGCGATCAAACAGAGCCTTTGCGGCGGGTTCGCCTTGTGCTGTCTGCTCTCCGATGGCTCCATCATACAGCCGGATCTTGCCCGTCCCCTTCAGCGACTTCTTCGTCTTCTCAATGGACACCCGAACGCGCTGGATAGCATTGCCCAGCAAAACTTCATCACTCAGAGGAATCTCTGCCCACCGGAAGCATCCCTGTGTTGCCTGCTGGCACTGGGAGCAGGACGCCGCCTGAGGCTGGAACCTGACGGAGCATGGGCAGACGGCAGCTTCGTGTGTGCTTGCGCTGTATCCGGCCTTCTCGTATGCATCACCGATGCTCTCTCTAACCTCCGGCTTGACGTAATCAGACTGGTCGATGTGGATGATAGGAAACAGATCTGCATCGAGGAGTTTCTGGAATTGGCCAAGGTCACGCTGGTCACCAACCCACAGGTAGGAAAGGTTCCAGCCCTTGGGCAGCGCCTTGAGAGCATCGATTCCGTAATCGTCCACCAGTTGCGCGTCTACAGAAGCATTGATGACAACATGCTTGCCTTCCGGTACCACGATCTGATCGAGAGCGCCCTGCCCCCGCCAGCGAGCCGTATGGTTGCGGCTAAAGACCACACCGATTGTATCATCTTCCATGTTCGCGATGATGTGATTGATCGCCTGAACCTGCTCCGCAAAACCAAGGTCACCATAGGCGTTGAACCGAAGATGGCGTCCGCTGTAGGCTGCGATATCCTTGATGGACTTCGAGGCGCGTCTCTCCTTCAGCTCGGCGAGAACAGCGTCACCGAAACCCTCTGGGTCGTGCATGGCCCAGAGCAGGTTGCGGACAAAGTTGGCCTGCTGGTTGGTGTTCGACTGAATGATGCTTGCAGCATAGCAGCGAGGGCATCCCGAGGTAGGCACGCATGAAGAGATCGGCCAGTCCAGTGAGATGCCTGTCTTCACGTTGCCGCTGATCAAGCCCTTGTTTGTTCTCTGCCTCAGTTGGGAAACTTTGATGTTGCGGGGTTTCGCATTCGGGTCAGAAGAGCCTATCCACGAGACCGTGTCATCATCGTTGAGAGTCCTGCCCTCCATGAAGTCAGCCAGTGCGCCGGACTTCTTTGCCCGAGTCAACGCCCTGATAGTGTCCTTTATGGTCAGCCCTTCTTTAGACGAGTCAAGCAGAGCAGGGAACACCTGCGACAGGATCTGAGCCTCGGCACCCAGCACGTTAGATAGGCTCTTGCCCATATTGCCCAGAGCCTTGAGCCTGCTGACGGGGACAGGAAACTGCTTCGGGTTGCTGGAAAACAAGACGTCACCGACAGGTTCCAGAGCGTCTCCGTGTATTTTCTGCATAGCTGGGTATGATGGTTGTTCTGAAAACATGACGCCTTCAGCAGGCTTCTCAAACAGGGGATCTGCGGAATCCCAGTTAGGCTCCAGCGCAGCCTGCGGCACGGGCGGCACCCCTCGGATCGCGTCCAGCTTCTCTCCGTTTCGTTCCAGCAGGGCAATGCTGTCCAGCGTAGGCTGATCCCAGATGACGTAGTTGGAAGTGCTATCTCCCTGCTTTTTGTTCGCCGCCGCTTGGGCCAACTCTTCTGTATCAAAGAAACCAGAGATCGCACCGGAGGGGGAATGCACAACTTTAAATGGGCGAGTGCCGTCGTTTGGCTCTACTCGATACGCGCTATCCCGACTCCCCTGATCAAGATACTTGGTGCCGACTATGCCTGCGCGGGCAAGAAACTCGGAGGCTGCTTGCTGGGAACCGAACGCTTCAGACAGGACTCCGTAGAGAGCCTCTCCGGTAGGGACGGTGCCTCTGGCGAGCTTCCCGTACCTTCCGTATAGCATGCCCTCGACTGATTCGGTGTATCCCTGACCCTCGTCGCGAAGGGCTTCCATTACAGACGCCATCATCTGATCATTTACAGCGTTATCCCAATCCAGCAGCTTGTCCTGCACGTCGTCGGGGAGGTCGAGACGGTAGAGGGACGCCTTCTTCATCTCGACTGGTCTCCCTGCCTCCACAGCATCTGCAACCATTTCAGCTATACTTTTGTTGCGTTCAGAGTCCTGTGTCTGCGCGTACTCCCTGATCTCCTCTGCGAGCGCAGCAGTGTCCGCATTTCCCGACTCGTATTCGCCGACGTAGATTGCAAGACCGCGCATGCCACGCTCTTCTAGGTCTGCAATCTCGTTACCTCCAAGAACCACCATGCTCGTACCCAAGGACTGATAAGACCGAGCAACCGCATCGCTCTCCGCGCTGTACCATCCCCAACCAAAAGCAGCACCGCCTTCGCCTTCCCCAATCTTATCCAAACGGGGACGACCATGCGGGAACCCAGCCTCCGGTCGCCAGACGTGCGGCGTGCCGTGGAAGATCTCAGAGAACAGGGTCTCGTCATCGATGACCAGCCCCCTGTTCCCATTCATCCCCACTGCATTCTCTGCCCTTGCCTGTAGGGATTCGCCTACAGCGTAGGTTTCTGCATCGAGATCAAACCCGAACAAACGGTCGAATGTGGCGAGAGTCTCATCGTTCAGCATGTGGGCTGAGGCCTGTGCGCTTCCGGCCATGATTTGTTTCATCTTGGCAAACGCATTGATTATACGCTGAGGAGTACCGTCTGGAATTTCCTTGTCCCTGATGTAGCCCATGAGATTGTCAACCAGTGCCTCAGGATCGTACTGACCATCCACTGTGAAGTGGTGGGCGAGGTCGTCCCTCATCTGAGATGGGAGCAAACCAGTCGTTTCGGTGAGGTGATGGGTCCATTCATGGATGATGTCTTCGGCTGTGGCGGTATTGAAGAAGCGAATTGCCTGCTGCCCGATGTCATACATGGCTCGGGGGGAGGTGTCTTCCGAGAACTTCAGCCCCAGTTCGAGCTGCTCCTCGCGTATCGCCACTTCCTGAGCCAGAGGATTCTGTGCGCTCGTCGCTCTCAGTTGCGCCTCAAGCTCTTCAAAGCTTTTGATCGGCTCTTGGGTAGGCTTCTCTGCTTGAAGGCGCTCACGGGCTTCCTGTGGCGTCTGGGCGTACTTCTGGCGGAACTTCTCTACCTGCTTGCGCTCCCATTCCTGCTTTTCCTCAAACTCAGCCCTCAAAGTCTCGCCGTTTTCCACCAGAATAGCCCGTTCCTCGGGTGTCAGCTTGGAAAGTGCCTGCTCATACTCGGAAGTGCGACGGGCGATAGCGGCCTCATCATCGAAATCACTACCCAGAGCCTCGGCTAGCTCATCGAATGACCGGAGGATTCTGTTACCAACAGCAGGAGATTGCCCTTCCCCTACGTCTGTCGAGTAAGTGCGGGGCTGCTGGCTCAAGGTAACACCAAGGGCCTTGTTTAGCGTCGTGACAACATTGTCCCTGATCTTCTGCACAGACTTAGCCCTACGCTCAGTCACTTTCCTGACCTGCTCACGGCCTTGCGCCCGCTTCTGCTCCAGCTCGGTGCGGACGATTCGCGCTGCCCTTGCTTCCTCTTCAGCCTCTACCCCCTCATCAATGCGGGTCTGGATCTCAGTCTTCTTCCCCTCAAAGGCAGCGTCGGGATCAAGGGAGTCAGCCATATCCATGTTGATCCGGCGGGAGTTCTCATAGTTGAGATCGGGAAGCTCGGGAGCAAGCGTCTTGCTGTCGTCTTCAACAAACACGAGGTCACCAGCGGGAACCACGAAGCTTCCGCCCTGCGGTGTTCTGACCACGCCACGAGCATGCACGCGATACGTCTTGCCGCCGATCTTCACGCCATGGACAATGCCCCTGCGGTAGATGTTCTCGTAGGTCTTCTTGTCTGTAGCCATAAACGCATGGACAGCGACAACGCCTTCATCCCTGATGTCAGCAGAGTCCTTCAGTTGCTCTGCCAGTTGCTCCTCGGTCTGTCCTTCAAACATGGCCTGTTCGCGGGTGTCGTTCTCTCCCTTGGCTTCAATAGCCATGCGACGGTCTGTTACCTCGTAGTAGGTCTGACCAAACGAAGGCGTCTGGCGGATGATTCGGTTCTTCTCGGCAAGCTGCTTCTCTGGGTCTTCGATCTTGTTCGATTCATTCCAAGCCTCTAGATCCACCTCCCCGTTCTCGAAGGAGATGATCAGCCCTTCCATGAAGTCGGAAGGCAGGCGGGTTTCGTCCATTGAGGCAAGGTTCTCTGCCATATTGCGCATGACAGCCAGTGAAGCATCGACCTCGCCAGCCTCAAACCGCTGACCAAGGATGCTGCGCATTGCCTCTGTTTGCTGATCCATGAACTGAACATTGGCCTGAACCTGCTCTGGGGTCTGGGCCTGACCACGCATATAGGCAAGCTGCCGTGTGGCCTCGGTGGGCACGGTCGTCATCTGCTTGTCGAGGTTCTTGCGGTTTATGTCCTGCCTGCCTCCACCAAACGCAGCGCCAAGCAGGCCCATGGGCATTGACTGGAAGAAGCTCTGGAACGTGGTATCCCAGTAGTCCTTCGGGGAGATCTGAGCCTCACCTGTAATCACTTTGTCAATCAGGGCATCGGCGGTAAGCTGGATATTCTCCTCGATGGTTTCTTCTACAGCCGTGGTAAGCAAGCGGCCAGCGGCAGTCGAGGGGACTTTAAGTGCTCCGACCCATGACTTTGCGGCCCTGTCAGCGAACTCCCGTGTTGCGCCTTTCTTGATCAGGCGTCCAGCGTAGTCGTCGATGGCTCCGCCAGCAATACGCTCAAGACCCAGAGACTTCTCTACGATGAACTCGACAGGCACGGACACCATAGCGCCAAGCAGGGCCTCGCCTTCGGTTGCCCCCTTCGCCTCAAGATCCTGTTTCCTGCTACCAAACGACCGAGAGAACACATTGAAAGCCAAACCAACATTGCGCCCAAGAGCGACAGGGGCACCAAGTCCGCCAGATATAGCGGCAGCACCAATCATGGAACCAATCTGGTATCCAGCTTCAGGCACGCCCTGTCCTACGAAGTTTGCGGCATGGTTCAGGAAGCCCTGAGACGGGCCAAGACCCTTGCGGACTTCATCCTCGGCCACCATTCGGCGACGGATATCGCCAGCACCTTCAGACCCGAGCTCCTCGGCTGTGGCCAAGACGGACTCAGTAAGGTTGCGAGTCCCTTTGGCTGTGCCTTTCTTGAACTCGTTCCATGTCCCTTGGTCTAGGGGTTTGGTTGCTCCGATATCAGCGAGCAGTTTGCGGTCGTAACCGTTTGGGTCGAAGTTTCTAGCAGACTCGGCGAATCCTTCAAATGCCATTAGTCTTCCTCCAATAATGCTCTGGCCTTCGTGCTCGCATCAACAACCTCAACGCCGCCACGCTGACCTCTGGTGATTATCTCGGACAGTTTAGCACTCTCCGTTTCATAGATGGACTGATACGATTTCTCGTAAACTCTATCCCATAATGCATTTATTTCGGCATTATTCAAGTCTGTCCGCTCGCGCAATGAGTCTTTGATTGTCGATGGAGTTTCCTTTAGCCCCACAAAACGCCCGAACGTCTGTTTCGCTATCTTGCTAGCAGCCTCTCTTTTGGCTTTGGATTCAACACCAACCCTCGTCAGCACAGGCCTGTCAAGAGACACAAGCCCGCGACCCTTGCCTTTCGGGGAGATTGCATATCTCGCAAACGCATCACCTTGCGCATTTGTAGACACTTCACCTCGCTCAATACCGACAGGCAAATCGCCCCGCCAGTCTTGTATGAGGCGGTCTGCCTCTGACGCGATCTCGGGAGTGAAGACAGCGCCCTCAGTCGTGTAGTCTCCAAGCTTTCTCCGCACCCTATCGAACTGGGCCAAAGCATTGTCAATATCTTCCGTGCTCTGCCCTATGCTCTTGAATGTCTTTCCTACAGGCTTGGTTAGGTCATCAAACGTGGCACGCGCTGCCTGTACCTTCTGAAGTGTTTCGGCTCGCTCACCATCATCCATGGTGGGGATCGAAGCCTCAATCCACTGGATGCCGTCATCGCCCAGAACTCCATCGACAGCACTGTATGCTGTGTTGATGCGCTCCTGAAGGTTCCCGAAGTGGTCGGTCATTGCTACATAGAAGGCAAGCCGCCTGCTCTGCTGCGTATTATCCTTCAGTAGGGACTGGACAAGGGTGTTGCTTTTGGCATTAAACAGAGCAGAGGAGAGCTCTTCGGCGACCTTGATCTTGTCTTTGCTGAACCCACCCTTGTCAATCAGGTATCGCTCGATCTTAACCTTGCTATCGAACTCGTCGAGACGCACATGGCGCTCGGTCATCTCTTTCGTTTCCTTGTCCTCGACCAACACTGGAGTAGTCCAAGCCTTAAACAGGGAGTTGACGTTGGCCTTGGCTTCTGCCGACAGTTGAGCCTGAGATTCCCACTGCTGGAAGTTGCCGTCCAGAACTAGGTGCATTGCGCTGGGATTGCCGTTAATCACAGAAGGATTCTTCATGTATTTGCTGGCAACATCGCTGCGGGTTGACGGGTTCTGGATGCCAGCAAGTCCGTCAGGGAAGTCAAGGGTCTGTATGCCTTCGGCGGCAAGGGCCTGAGCAACATCCTTATGGACGCCGCTGATTTTGGACTTCTCCAAGTAGCCGTCCAGTTGCTTCCCCCAGTCCCCAGCCGTATCCTTGATTGCATTGATGCGGTCAACAACGAGGGCATCCTGTTGCGATGCAGCTTTCGGCAGTCCAGCAACTTCGCGACTGGCAATAAACTGAGCCTCAGGTTCGGAGAAGCCCTGCATTGTGGCGGCACGTTCGGACTTCATGAACAGGATGTTCTGCTCTGCTACAGCCTTCTGGATCATCTCGACATCGGCGCTTACCGCCGTGTTGAGGGCTTCGATCACCGAGTCCTTGGCCTTCTCTCTTTCTTCAGCAGAAGCAAACTTGGCATCATCCCCGAACTTCTGGTTCACAATGTCTTCTGCCGCATCATCTAGCTGCCGCACCTTCTGGGCCTGAGACAAGTTCTGGTCGGCGGCGATTGTGCGTGCAATCTGAATCGACCCCTCAGGGAGCTCGCCTGCCATGACGGTCTTGCTGCTGAAGTCGTCCATCCGTTCGTCGATATCAACCCTCTTGCTGGCAAACTGAGTCAGGGCGCGTTCGTCGGAAAGCTCCTTCAGTCTCTTGTTTATATCCGCACTCGTATCCCCGAGGATATCATCTACCGTACGATCATCAGTAGCATACTCTGCTGCTGCCTGCCGTATGGCTGCATCCGCGCCAAGCTCTTTGTTTTCTTCCACAAGCTTAAATGCTGCATTGGCAACAGAACGACCTGTGCCTACGTCTGTTGCGGTCGGCTTGTCTGTGGCCGGATATTTGTCGATCTCTTTGTCTCTTATGGCAGAAAGAAACTTATGGGACGTGGGGGCTATGCTTTTGACAGCATCCAGTTGCTTGCCTTGGAAGGTCTGACCGGAGATGGTGATAGCCCTCGCGGCTGCTTCGGCTGTGGGTGTCACGGTCTTTGCTGTAGTCACGGTGACGCCATCTTCGGTCACGTAGGCTACGGACAGCCCCTTCTTTCGCATATCTGCGATAAACCCAGCATACGCTCTGCTTCCTTCCGAGCCTTCGGTCAGTGCTTCTTCTATGAGGGTATTGGCTTGGGCAGGAGCAATGCCGGAATCAATCAGGGAGTTGCGGAAGTCTGGCTTATTCAGATCCAGAGCCATCTCGTTGTTGGTCCGTTCGAGCTCGGCGCGTACCTGAGCTTGTGCGCCAACAGCAGCGGCCTGCTTTTCCTTCTGCTTGATCAGCTCCGGTTTCTCAGTAATGAGAATGCGTTGAGCGGCAGCTTTCTGGATGGGGTCGAGCCCTTCGATCTCCGCATTCAGGGCGCTACGATAATCAGAAAGGGACATGTCAGCCCACTCAGGACGCTCCTGAATGCTCTGTATGGCCTCTGAGGCGGCAGCGGCACCTTCGCGTACCTTGAGCTGGGCTTGGTCCTTCAAGCGAAGTATGTCGGCTCTCGCGCCTGCTCTGCTGGGTTCTGCCTGCTCCATAATGGCAAGATCAGCCATGCCAATCTCTGCCTCGCCACCATCAATCACGGTAGCTACCTTACCGAAGGATGCGACTTCCTTGGCCTGAGGACTTTGCGGGTCGGTTGCGGCAATAAACTGATCCTCACCGGACATGGCCCCTTTGAAGGCCATCTCTGCACGGATTCTTGCGGCACGCTTGCGGGGAGCACCAGCTACACCTCTGACCTCAGCCCTCTCCTGACGGGCAACCTCTTCTTCCTTGGCTTCACCAGCGAATATGTCGCCCTGACCAGCGACGAACTTATCCACGTCTTCCTGCGTGACGCCGGAAAGTCCACGGTCTGCCATCCACTCCAGAGTCTTGAGCTCGGTACGCTTGGCTCTGGCCAGTGCGGCAGCTCTTTCAGCTTCCAGTTGGTCTGGGGGCATGGGGGGAGGCTGCTGTGGCCTATAGGCGTCAGCCTCTCTCGGGCGCAGCTCAGATACAGGAGCCACCTTTTCTGGAGATGAAACAAAGCGGGTCTGTAGCGAGGGAAGTCCAGAAGAAGCCTCAGCCTCTAACCTCACACGCTCTTCTTCGAGCTCGCCTGCAATGCCTTCTCTTGTGGTGGCGGCGATAGCTCCAGCTTCCTCAGGGGCTCCGGTTGCTGCCTGCATGGCTCTTGCGCCAGCAATCTCGCCTTCAAACAGACTTCGGTCATTGTTTCTGTTAAGTGCCATATTTATCTCCAATCTGTCGTCAGGTTATCAGGTTCCCATTTGTGAGAAAACATAAATCACGATACGCATAATACTTTGGTTGATCCACTACCGCCGAGTTGTGTTGCGGTCTGCGTAAACAAAGCGTCAGCAACCGATGGATCAGAACTGGGCAAGAAGAGCAGCCTTATATCATCGCCCGCCTGAAGCACAACTTGCTCCGACCCGTATACAAAGGCCACCCCCTCCGTCACCCCTAGCTGCAACTCTGCCGTTCCGCTACCTTTCCACCCCCGTAGCGTTGCCTCGTTGGCATACGAATCTATAGTGTCCCACCTCTTTGCCGAAGTGCCTATGTTCAGATCATCTGTAAGAGTTGTGTCGCTGATCATATTTACAGTGGTTGCGGCGTCGAGTATTTCATCCCAACGGAGCGTCATCGTGTTGTAAAGATCAATCTCGCTCAAGTGATATAGTGCTTCCGAGCCTTTCATCTGATAAGTCGTCTTGGTTGTCGCGTCCTTCCACCAAATGTAGTCGTTGGCCGTGATCGGCGTATTGACGTTGTTGTGAGCATTGTACATCTGCCACTCATACATGCCGGAACGCGCAACGCGCTCAAGGGTGTGGGTAGTGGTGTTGAGCTCGTGGTCAGGCAGGCCGATGTCTTCGCCAAGATACTCAACGTCTTCAATGTCATCAGTGCGGTCTACCCTGCGGGCCTCGTCCACTTCGCCCTGCGCTGTGGCTTCGGCAACTGCCCCCACCTCTGCTGGCGCAAGGACAGGAGCCTCAGGTTCTTGTGCTGCAAGCTCAAGGGCTTCAATTCGTTTCTTCAGTCCTATGTTTTCCTGTGCCGCCGCCTCAAGGAAGTCAACCCTAGCATCAAACTTGGGAGCGTCGGGCTCCTGAAAGTAGAAGATCTGATTATCTACATCCTGTATCAGATTAGTCATGATTCACCCCGTAGATGATGCCGTCTTTGTTTGCGCTCAAAGGTTTGAAGTTCACCCTGAACGTCTTCACCAACCACTCTAGGCTTACATCCCGTACTGCCCATGGGTCCATTCCGCAATGAGGGACTGAGATCGTCACTGTCTCTGCGTTCTGGATAAGGGTACGCAGCTCGTCAAGGCAGCGCGTCTCCACATGCTCCATGACATCCAGCATCAGTAGGTCGTAGGGCATATGCGGTGGCTCTGATAACGATGAAACAAAGGTCGCGCTCGGGACTTTCTTGGTGGCAACACCCAGAGGCCCTTCAAGCACTTCGACGCCAAGCACCCTGCGGCCACTGTTTGCCAGAAGACTTGAAACGACACCATCCCCGCATCCGAAGTCTACGACAAGATTGTTGGTCTCAGGCATATGGGACAGGACGTTCATGGCAGAGTTTATGTGAGCAAAGTTTCCTTCCTCGATCCACTTCCAGTGGAAGTCGTTGCCAAGGGAGTCGTACTTCGACTGCATCTCAGCAGCAAACGTATGGGGGTCTGTCTGTATGGGCGGTAGATCGTATACGTCGAATCCTTGGTTGACCACAAACGCAAGAGAGAGCTGGTCTCTCCAGTGGCCCCACATCAGCAGCTCGTCCCACCACGCACGGGAAAAGGCGCGACCTCTGGGATTGTTCCTTCTGAGGACCATTCCGCCCTGCCATAGCCCTGCATGGGCAGGAAGATCGTAGGCGGCTAGCTGCTTGGTCATGGCGTTGATATCGTATTTGCGCTTAGAGGGGTCCGATATCCTGCGCATGACATTGAGCTCGTCGTATACGCAGTCAAGTAGAGGATGACGGGATAGCCCTATATCGCAGCCAGACTTCATGAAGTCATCTATGATCGGGTCAAGGTTGTCTGTGCAGATGTTGGCATCAATAAACACGGTATCATCGTCGAACCACACAGACGGATTCATCTTGACGGCCTTGGTTGCCCTGCGGGGATCTTGAGATGACATCAGGATGCTTTCGCCCCAGTTGCTCTTTGTGTCGGAGAACATGACAGAGCGCCTGCCTGTCTTCGGGTTGCTGCTATCGGAGTCAACACCACCAAAACTGGCTGAGTAAACGATCATTTCAAATCCTTGCATACGGACATAAACTCAGAGGCCCGCTGTTCTGTCGAGTGCTTCCTCAGGACATCCATCAGTGCATTCTTGCCCAAGGTGTCACGCAATCCTCCATCCAGCACAAGACGCTTGAGGGCTGAGTGCCACTCGTCTACGCCTCCCGCAAGGATTCCGTTTGCCATATGCTCGACATCATCCGTATACGGCGGGATATTACTCATGATGGCGGGAATACCCATGGCGCTGTACTGCATCCATTTGACGGAGGACTTGCACCGATTAAACGGGGAGTCTTGAAGCGGGGCAATGCCGATGTCTATGTCGACCATGATTCTCGGGAGGGCATTTACTTCGACCCAGCCCTCTTCGTGGACCCTGTCAGGGAACTCGCCCAGCCAGTCGAATGCCAGATTCCCTACCCATCCGATCAGTTTCAGGTGTGCATCTGTTTCCTGCATGACGGATCTCAGTACAGAGGAAACCAGAGAGGCATCGGCGATATGAGTCTTTGAGCCCATCCACCCGATAGTCACCTTGCCATCGTCGGCACGTTCTGCTTTCGCCCAGTCAGCAACACACACGCCGTTCTTCAGCACGCAGATAGGCGTATTACAGTACCGCCTCATAGCCTCAGCCAGAGTCATAGAAGAGGTTGTGATTACATCGACACCAGACAGGAAGCGAATGATGTTCTTCTGGATTTCCGGTGTAGACAAAGCATCATGCACCTCGCCCAGTTCCTCCGGTATCTCCAGAAGATTGTCGTCTATGTCATAGATGGTCTTGATCCCGCACGTCTTGGCATGGAGCATCTTGACGTAGACGGCCTCGGTCATCTGTCTCTGAAACACCATCACGTCAGCCCACGCAAAGTCGGACTTCATCACGTCAGACTTGATCATCATAGCGTCTGAGGTTTCGTTCGTGTTGATCACACGAGCCAACTCTTCGCCACGGATATGCCCGCAGCAGTGTGTGTCGGATACATAGAAAATCACATTCATTGAGCCCAACCCCCCGCGTCTGTCATCTCATCCCACTCAGCAATCCACATTGCAGGCCCAGCACTTCTCAATCTTGGCCCTCCCCATGATGTTCCCACTGAACTTAGCGCATTGTTGGGGGTTGTGCCAAAATCAAAATGCCTATAAAAACTCCATGTCCGCTCTTCATCGGCTCCACCAACCCTGCGACTTTTTGTTACCTCCCAATTTGTGGTTGTGTCCAGAGCGGACCACTGGATGCCGCCGTTGACCTCGCGAGAGGTGATCACACCATTAAAGGTGTCGTCGTCCTGAATGCTTACAGAGGGGGTCGTGGC
>Ga0098052_1000609_pt1 | contig 22642 bp, 12 predicted proteins | sample 15_taG_FD_81591 | JGI IMG/M metagenome (GOLD analysis project Ga0098052, IMG submission 81591) | Marine viral communities from the Subarctic Pacific Ocean - 15_ETSP_OMZ_AT15312 metaG | ecosystem: Environmental > Aquatic > Marine > Oceanic | place: Pacific Ocean | collected 2015-01-18
CATTTGCTATCGTGGATTACTATAGTGGTGGTCGTTTTAGTATTCAGCCTATTAAAATTGTACAAGGAATCGCTAATATATTTGGAGAGACTATTAAAGGATAAATGGGACAGTATGGAATAACAAAAGAACAATCTAATTTATGGCAAAAAGCTTTGTGGGAAGCTACAGAACCTAACGCCCTAGATGATGATGAAGATTCTTTAAAGACCCTATTTGATGGCTCTAAGAGTGCTTTAACGGGACTTTTAGGGTATATGGGTATAAATGTGCCTAAAGGATTTAATTTGAATTTAGGCAGGCAACAAGTAGAATATAGGCCTAATGATAGATACAAGTTTTCTTTAGGAGAAAAAGGTGGTTATCCAGAATTAGGAATGAGGATTAAGCTTTAATGGCAAAACAGATACAAGAGATAAGAAATTTTGGTAAAGGTATAGCAAATTCTGTATCCCCAGAGGATTTACCTGAAGATGCATCTCCTTATTCTAAAAATATACATCCTCATTCAGCACATGGTATTATAAAGGGTATACCAAGTGACCAGACTATTATAGCTGGTGCTAATTTTGAGAAAGCAAAAAATGCACTTTCTACGGCATCTGTTCCTGCTTTAGTAATAGAATTTCATGAGTTTTCTAGTGGTGGGCAATATTTAAATATAGAATATACTGGTCCTGATTATCTATTTACTAATACTCTTACTTATACTATAAGAGATATAACAAATACACCTACAGTAGATTTAGAGATAAATGGTGTTATCAATAATGTTACAAGCGCGAATACTATTATAAATATAACAGAATCTGGTAATAATGGAATATATCAATATAACTGGGCTACTGAATTAACTAGAGGTACGCATACTATTGAAGTTGAGGTAGGTCAATACCAAGCAACAGCTACAGCTGAGATTACAATTCCAGCTAATGATGCTGTAGATTTTACCTTTACTCCAGCAGATATAGGCCCTATAGTTCTTGGACCAGACACTATTAGTCAACCTGCTATACAAATAGATTGGGAGGCTTTAGCAAATTGGGGTATTAGTGAAGAAGCTATATTTACTTTATATTTCCAAGATATAGATAGCCCGACTACATATCCTGGAAATATGCAAAAAATTGGAGACTCAATAGTTCAAACATTTGCTAGTAGTACTAGTGGTAGTGTTATTTTTTATCAAACAGATTTAAATGAAATTATGGGTTATAATATACCAGATTATTCAACAAATAAATTAATAGTACATTTAGCATTAGGAGAAGAAGGTGGAGCCTCTTGTAATCTACAGCAAGAAGGTTCTCCAAATTATACAGCAAATACCACACCGCCTACAGATGCTAGTTGGCAAATTAGTTATTACATACCAGAAGAGGAGACTCCAACAATAACTATGTTACCTAATATTGAAAACTTTCTTTTCAGAGAATGGTATCCAATTACACTTACTACATCAGTACCTTCAGGAGTAGTAAATTCTAATGTATATGCATTATATGCGGCAGGAGATATAACAACACATTCTGCTAATACAATCGGAATAGAGAGTATACTAATTAATGCAGTAGCATTAGCTAATAATGGTGATGAGAATGTGCCAGGTATAGCTAATTTATTTGATGATGGGAAAGTACACAGAATAGATATTTGGGTTCAATCATTGGAGAATGCATCAATAACACCTCCAATGAAAATTTATACATATACTCCTAATTCTGGTTCACCCAGCCTTCAAGATGATGAAATTACTTTCAATTTAAGTACAAATGCTTTATACTCAAATGCAATAGGAGATGAAGAGGCACTTGATAATTTAAGTGACCATTGGGATGATAATATGACTCTTGCTGCAGTAATAATGTATAAAAGTGAAGTACTTGATAGTCCTACTGCAGCCCAAGAAACTACTATTGATGGTTTTAATTTAGATAATCAGTGGACTCCAGATGATGCAACATATGACGCTGACTATGATTATTGGGAACCTTATAAGGAAGTAGATGATTTAGATTGTGTTGATTATGTTGAATCAGACAATGAATTTAATATTAAACCTGTAACTGCCGTTGCATGGCTAAAACCTGCGGTAAACACTTCTGATGGTTTACAATTATTATATACTCCTGAGGTTACTGAGGAAACATCTATAACTAGTGTATCAAGCCTATTAGGTCAGGCAAATTATTTTGTATTTGAAACATTATCTGGATTAGATATATTATCTGATGATGTTTCTATTGATATGGTGGATAGATTAAGTGCTGCATTTGATATACAATTACAATATCATCGCATTGATTCTTCTACTCAAATTAATGTACAGGATTACGATGCATTTACTGAAAATCAAACAGGACAAGCCAATGGCGTATGGGATTATACAAAACTTAGTGACACTAAAATAAGAATTTCATTTATTCCACATAATGCAACTATTTGGGCTATGATTGATGAAATGAACCCATCTTTCATAGCATCTGAAGATATAACTAATGGCGAAGATTATTTAGCAATACGATTTAAAATAACACCAAAAGTAACGACTAGTTCGGGTATTGTGATAACAAATTATCCTCATTGGTCTGGTTATACACCATGGATACGACATGGAGGAACTGAAAATGGCTCTTAATGCAAATGATATAAAATTTTCAGATGATTATGGTGGAAATTATACGCAAGTAGCAGTTCGGGTCTGGATAAAAGATGTTCCTGCTGGTATAACTTTAAATGATGCTAATACATTTCCTACATTTATTTGTGCATATAGTACTACTCAAAATGATAGTGGAGCTTGGATAGATTATCAGTGGGTACAGGACGTTGATGGTAATGTAGTAGAACAAGTAATATCTCATCAACCTCAATCAGTTATTGAGGAAGAGGTTGATGAAGAGGTTATACCTACTATAGAAGTATGGTGGCCAATATTAAATGAAGCTGATGATGTAGTAGAAGCTTTTATGGATTGTATAGAACCTGGAGCGATGTGGAGCACAAATTATAGTATTCATGATTTTGATGCTTATATGATATCATCTATACATCATGAAAGAACAACTGATATGATATATACTGATGCAACTGATGGTAGTATAAAATTATTTAATTTAGATAGTGAACCTAATAGCGAAGGTTTATATACTAATATTGAAATACAACCAATAATAACTGACAATGCAGATTTAAATTCTAAACCAACAGATATGGATGAATATAATAAACGTGTTTATTTAGGATATGGCCCTGATGTACCACCTCAAGTAGTCGAATATAAAAGAAGTTCAACTGGTGTTGGTAGTTATACTATTGCACCATTAGAACATAAAGCACCTATGACAGCAGCCTCTCTTGAGGATACTATTGATAAGGTTATTCATTTAGATAACTTAATTGATGATGATAATGATAATTGGAAACTTGGTATGTCTTTAGGTGGTAATAAAGTATATGCATTTAAAGAAGGCTCTGCTGTTATTATATCTTCCGAAAATATGCCTTTTAAATTAGCGGCTATAGCCCCTGGGTGGGTGATTGATGATGATATTTCATCAGACCCAACTTCAGAAATTTCTGATGCTGCATATTTTTATGCTGCAGCATATGAAAGTTTAAATATTGTACGAGCTAGAGCAAGTATTACTGGTACAGCAGCAGTCGGAGATTATGCATTAGAAATTATCATAGATAGAAATATTGCTATAAAAGGATTTACACCAGAAAGTGATTTTCCTGAAGATGCTTTAATAGGAGATATTGTTACATATCGAAGTGGTGCTAATATAGATGCAGTTACAACAGAAGATATGATGGTAATATCTGCATTTAGGGAAAAAGGTTTTGGAGAAAATGAACCACAAGTATTTATAGGGTCATTGATTGAAATGGAAGCTATGTATGGGGCAAATACTTCTGGAGGATTTAGAGAATTATTATTACACCATAGAAGTATTCCTAATAATCAATGTACTGCTCGTAGTCCAGGACATTATAAAAGATATACTTGGTATGGCTCAGTAAAAACTAATAATAGACATAGATTGTATTATGATGAATCACGAATCAAATTAAGAGATACTAAGGATTGGGATGAAGCATTTTATAATTATATGGATATGATGGATAAAGGCAAGGAAAGTGATAATACTTATAACGGAGTAACCTCTACTAATACTATTAGTGCTTATACTAGTTCTGGAGATTGGTGGGCTAGTTTTGCAGGCGGGTTATTTTCAGGTATATCTGATTTTGCATACTTATTTCTCTTTTGGAACCCATTTGTTGGTTTTTTTAGTAATTTAACAGCGATGGGTTTAAAAGGTCTCAGTCATATGTCCTGTCTAATGTCCGCTTGGATAAGCGGAATAGGAACAACTATAACTAATACTCTTAAATTAGCAGTTAGTGCTGAGATTTTATCTCATATTCAGGACTCATTACCATCAGTAGCAGCTGGAGATGTATATTTTCCATTAGGATATGATACTGGTTGGTATAGTAATGTTTCAATATATATTCCCAGATTATCATTATTCCTAATACACGATTTAGATGGAGCAGAAGACTTATATGAACCATATATTGGATTGTTTGCACATAGTGATGCAGATTGGGTAAAATTTGGAGGTATAGCATTATATCAAGATGATTATTCAGGTATGGTAGATTTACCAGCTATGGGTGGCTATAAAGATGGACAAGTAGTAACATTAGGTTCTTTTATATATACATTTAATCATACGGGATGGAGTGAGGATTATCATCAAGCTAGTGGGGTATTATCTTCAAGCCTTGGAATCAATAATTTAACTAAATTTACTCCAGATGGTGTAGTCGTAGCATTCAGTGATACGGCTAACGCTACATATGATGGAGCCACAGCAGATGCCGATAATTGTTATTGGTCAACAATAACTGGATTATCTAAACTTGCTCCTCAATATGATTTTATGGATGGAACTCCTAGAGTAAGTTTCCAAAAATCAATAATCCCTATACCTATTGATATTTCTAATCAAGAATCTATACAAGCTATTACTTTATCTTCATCATTTACTAATAATTATGATAGTATGAATAACCAAAATATTGCATTAGATGGTTTAACAAATGGTGGAATTTCTACTGAAGAGTGTGTAATTATGACTGATTCTAGGCTTACAACTGATACTGATTTAATTGTAGGAATATCATATGACCACGATGATTTTGAGGCATCAGATTTAGTAGCTTTAAAAATATCTATACCTGCTGATATAGAAGATATAGAAGCTTCTATGCCTGTAGAAGCAACTATAGATTATTCACAAAGTTTGTTAAATATGACTTCTACTTTTGATAGTGCGACAACTGGGCATGCTTATACATCTGCTACTTTTACAGCTAAAACTACTAGTACTGGAGCTAAAATAGGAGCAACAGGTATAGGGGATGTTGCTAATAGTGGAGATGTTATTATTATTTCTGGAGCTACTGAAGAAGCTAATAATGGAAGATTCAAAGTGGGTACTTCAGCGGTTGATGAATTAACACTATCAACCTATTTTAATTTAGTTGCTGATGCAGGCGAAACTATTCATATAACTAAAACAGATAAATTAATTGATAGACCAATATTATTTGAAGAATCTTTAAATACCAATGAAGCTTTTAATTATGAAAAAGGATTAGGTATTATATCAACTCAAAATATAGGATATCATCGTTACCATCGTAAAACAGATACTGCAGCTGCATATATACAAGGACAATGGGGTAGTAATTATTACGTACAGATTACACCTGGAAGCGAGTCTACTGCAGGACATTTCCAAAAAGGTGAAACATATAAATATAGGATAGCATATTTGTATAATAATGCATATATTAGTGCATTAGGTAAAGGAATGTATTTTGAAGAATTAGAACCTAGAGGCGAAACAGATGTAGATGATGCTGATTATGATGCTTATACTTCATATGACAGTCTTAGTGTGCAAATGGTTATTAATACTCCAGACCCTCGTGTTACTCATGTAATGCTATATAGAAAAGACCCTGAAGCAGAATATTATGCTGAAGTAGAATCAGCTAAAATATCTAGATTTATGTCTACAGGAGAAGGTGGCCAATATCATTATACTTATATAGATAATGGAGATATTATGGGTACATTTGAAGGCCAAACTGGAATAAGTGAAACTATGGCTCGTCCAATGGTATTTTATGAACAATCAACTTTACTTGGAGGTAAATTATTTGTAGTAAATAATTTTGTGCCAGATAATCCTCATGATGATTTATCTCATACATTAATTGCATCTAAATCAGATAATTTCCATACATTTGATTGGGCTAATGATATAGCTATTTTACCTAATATACCAACAGCTATAACAGCATTTGATGGTAGATTATATGTTTGGGATGATGTTAATACTTATCGTATCAATCCTGATACATTATTTATAGAAGATACATATGAAGGTGTAGGTTGTTTTGATAGAAACTCATTTGTAGTAACAGAATATGGTATGTGCTTTGCAGACCAAAATAATATTTATTTACATAATGGAGTTACACCTAACCCAATAGGAGCTCCTATTTTATCTTCCTTGGAATCATCTGATTTTGTAGGATGGCAAGAATTAAAAAAAGAAAAGATTTTTGTAGGATATGATGCAACGTTAAATAGTTTTGTTATCTTCTTTGCTACTGCAACAGGAAACTATGAAGAAGTTACTGAATCTGTAGAAACAATAATGTATGAATATCTTGATGAAGACGGGGCAGTAGTACAGAGTGAAACTTTACCAGAAGAGGGCACTCAGTATAATACAACAACTGTAACTTCAGAGAATGCAAGCGTTTCAGTACCTGTATTAGAGTATAAAAATTTAGTTTATAATAGATTAACTCAAGCATGGACATATTCAGATTCAGAAAAGCTATCAACAATTACACAAGGGCCATCTGGAGAAATCTATATGGCATTACCTACAGCAATTAAAAGATTTGCTAAATCTTCTACTAATACTCTGGCATGGGATTGGGATAGTAAAGAATTTGATTTTAATAAAGCTGGTATTGTTAAAAGATTTAGTCGTATTATTATTAGAGGCAAAGAAATGACGGCAGCAGTAGAAGATAATATAGCTGTATTAATAGATGGTACTAGTGTAGATTTTAATATAGAAAATACAAATAATAATCTAATTGAATTAAAGAAATTTAGTGTTAAAAAGGGAATGACTATACAGTTACAATTACGTAATCAAACAGGTTCAATGGAATCAGTTTCATTGACAGCTAAACCAAAGAAGATTAAATAATGGCTATTAGAAATTTTAAACCTAGAAAATATCCTGAAGATGCTGCATTAAATAGAGTCATTAAAGGGATATATGATGATTTAAATGTAATAATTAATGCTGTTAATCAATATAATAACGAAAAAGAAACTATGGGTAGAGCAGGCGATATTAGAGTAACAGAAAAGGGATTTCAATATCGTAGTAAAAGTGGGTGGAAAACCCTGAAAGGAGAATAAAGTATGTGGCCAACAATAGTAGGAGGCTTATTAAGCATAGGCTCAGGTTTATTAAACAAACCAAAAGATATAGATGTATCAGGGCATTTAACTGATTGGAAATCTCGAATGGGCGACTTAGCTGGATATGGTGAAGATATGATAGACTTTACTGGAGATATGTCTAATAAAGTACGTAGTTATTTAACCAATCAAGCGACTAATGCAGGTTCTCAAATAGGGAACAGTGTAGATAGAACGTTAGCTAAATTTGGAAACTATTCTGGCATAGCTACTCAAAAAGGGGCAGAAGCTATGCAAAACTCTTTAGGTAAGGTAGGTGGTCAATTCTTAGATTACTTTGGTAAAGCTAAATCTCAAGGTTTAGGTTTATTACAAAATGTAATGGGACAAGAACGAGCTTATGGTGAGACTATGGCTAATCAACAAATTACCAATCAATCTAATCAACAAGATTGGTTATCAGGGTTACTTGGCAGTGCAGGTCAATTTGGGCAAGGCATGTTAACACGTGGTTTAGAAAACTGGTTACCAAAAGGAAAGGACTCATAATGGGAGCAAATCCATCTAATCTAAATTATTCACCATTAATAATAGCTAATGAGAATGAAAAAAAGAATCAAACTTTTAGTCCTGATGATGAATATAGTCAAGAAAATCCACATCTAATAGATTGGCATAGATATGAGCCAACTCTAGAAAACCAGCACTTAATACATGAGCAAGATGACGTTACAGGGCTTGACCCTTCATTCTGGAATCCATTTGCTGGTGATGCTGATTTGCAATATGATGACCAAGGACGGCCATTTTTTGATAGTGGTGGTGAACGACAATATATTCCTGAAGAATATTTTACAGACTTTGCTGCTCCTGAAGGTTCTGGATTGCAACATGGTACTGATTTTAAAAAATATGACAAAAAAGCTCAAAAGAAAGCAAAGGAAGCAGCTAAACAACAAGGACTTACAGTAGACCCTAATGCTATGTCTGATTGGGCTAAAATAGGTTATATGGCAGGACGTGGTATGGAAGGAAAGGTGGGATACGGTAAGGGACAATGGGCTCCATTAAAGTATGGTTTAGGGGCTCTAGGGAGTGCTTATAATAAATTAAATGCTAAAATTGCTAGAGATAATACTAAGATAGATGATAGTCCTAAAGAAACCGTTCCTGATAGTCCTCTTAATCCTGATTATGATAAGGCTGCTCAGGCGGGTGATTCGCATCGTTATGCTATAGGAATAAGCTCTCCTGAAACTTTAAATAGATTAAGGCTACCAGGACAGGCTATGGAAGATATTCCAGGAGCAGCCAATCCAGACCACCCAAATACAAGAAATACTACAAATGCATATTTTAAAAAGAAACATGCTCAAAACCTTGAAGAACAAAATGTAAATGCGGTTGATGTCGCTAGTCAGAAAGATTCTAAATGGAAACCTGGTAAATTATTAGGTAATGCATGGGACAATTTTAATAAAAAAATGGGAATGCGTGGTGATGTTAACAAAGCAGAAGACCAATTTAATACAACAGAAGACCAATATAACCAATTATTGGAACAAATAAAAGCTCAAGACGGTTATATGAACCCCGGACAAAAACAAGCCTATAGTGCCTTAGAGCAGCAGTATAATAAACAGGATGCAGAGTTACAACGTTTACGAAGAATTGAAGGAGGGGTAAAATGGCTATAGATTTTAGACAAGCTAGACGACCAGGAATGCCTATGAATATAGGACAAGGAATCCATGTAAAAACTGATGCAGAGCTAAGAGCTGAAGCAATGCAAGCGCATATGTCAGATATGTATTCTAGAGCATACGATGTTGGAGACTGGAGTGTAACTGGAGGACAACCTCAATTTCAAGCAGGAGATAAGAATTTAGGAAGCTTAAGTGCTGAATGGAATACTTATAAACAAGTAGCTGGCAATCAAGCTGACTATAGAGCTTTTGCAGAAATGTATAAACAGATTAGAGCAGAACGTACTTCAGCTATTGATGAAAAATTGATGAAATTAGAAGGCTTAGGATATGAAAAACGTGATATAGAACGTATGATTAGGTCTAATCCTACCTTATCTGGTGAAATTATTAAACTTGGAGCATCTAATCCAGAATCAGTAGCATATTCATATATGCCATCTAATTCTCCATGGTATGCCGATTTAGCCCAAGGTGCATGGCAAGGGTCAGGCAAGGGTATGGATTTATCTTTAGCTGAACTAGCTGGTGGTGCAGGACTTATGGGTGCAGTTGGTGGAATGTGGCAAGCTGATAAAGGTTGGGGGGCTAAAGGCTCCGGAGCTTTAAAAGGTGGTTTAAAGGGTTTAACTAGAGCAGCTCCATTAGGAGGGGTACGAGGTAATATACTAGATTTTGCAGAGAGTACTCAGGGCCAGAGTAAATTAAGTGAGATGATTCTTGGCGATGAAAACTTACAAAAATATAAAAGTGGAGATAAAATAGGAGAAGTAAAAGCTCCAAAAGATGGTTCTGAATTAAGAAAACTTTGGGATAAAAAGGGTGAAGCTATAAAAGATGCACAATCTAAAGGTGTAAAATTTAGTGAAACTGCTATGAATAAAAAACGTACTGCTTACAAGACAGCATATGTAAAATTACAAGAAGCAAAACGAATCCAAGCACGAGCTAAAGGTAATGTTGAAAACATTATTAAAGGACAGGATAAAGTCGCTACAGCTTATAAAAATAAATGGAAGGCTAATTTTAAGGCTAAAAATCCTAAAAAATCAGTTGATAAAGCATGGGACCTTCATAAAAAAACTAAACATTTTGGATATGAAACCCAGTGGAAAACTGTTTATAAAACTAAAAATCCTGGCAAATCTAAATCCCAAATAACTAAAGCTTTTAAAGTCCATTCTAGTAAATTAACTAAAGCTGATGAAATATTAAAGCAAGCAAAAGAAAATACTAAGTATTATAAAACTGGTGGCACTGCTCCTAAACATTTAGGAGACGATGTACCTAAAAAAGGTAAAGGGATTAAAGATTTACGCGCAGCCGCCTATGATAACTTAGATGAGATTAAAAAAGCTAGAACTAGTATGATTAGTGCTGGGACTAGATATAAAACAGCTGCAGCATCAGGGGATACAGAAGCTATTAAAAAAGCTAAAGAGTCATTGCAAAAAGCCTCAGCTAAATATAAAGATATAAAAGACTTTAAAAAAGGTAAAGGGTATATTTCTTCTAATGAAACTATTAGTAAGGCTAAAAAAGCTCAAATTAAAGCAGTTAAAGGCCAAGCTTTAAAGGGTGTACAGACATATCTTAAAAAACATGGTGCATCTAAATTAATCTCAGAAGTTGTTAAAAAAGCAGGATGGAAAACGGCTGCAAGAATAGCAGGAACTGGTCTACTTGGAACAGGCTTAACGGCTTCAGGTATTGGTACTGCTGCAGGACTAGCCTTAGATGCATATACTGTGTATGAAATATATAATATATTAAAAGACACAATAGAGGGCACAGGAAATACTCCTAAAAACATAAAAACCTTATAAAAGGAAGAAAAAATGAATCAAATGATTAACCCCGCTCCTGAACAACAGGAGTGGCAACCTACCATAGGAAGGGAAATATTCCTACGTAAACTAAAAGTTTACCGGGATTACCCCTCACGTTATTCACAACCTGAAATAGATGAAATAAAGCAACATGCTGATTATTATGGGATGCCTATATATGATGGAGATTTCTCTATTGTAGAAGCTATTAAACAAGCAGGCGCAGGCATTGTAGAGGGCTTCTCTACTGCTAATATAGCTGACCACCCTGATAATGAATATGAAGCTATAGCGCGTAATATAGGACACCTTGTTGGGTTTGCTCCTGGAATACTATCTAAACCTCTATCTATGTTTGGTACTGTTGGCAAGAGAATGGCAGCACAAGCTGGTGCTATTAAATCTCTACCAATGATGGGTGCTGATTGGGTCACTAAAAGGGCTAAAAAATTAGCTACTACTTCAATTAAATCTGCTACTGTAGGTAGACAAGGGGCTTTTAAAACTGCTTCAAATTTCCTATTAGGTAATAAAATTAAACATATTACAGAAGGAGCCCTCCATTTAGGTGTGGCATCAGGCATATCTTCTTGGCAAGGCGGTATTGATGAAATAGTACAAGGCTTTATTGGAGGTGCACAAGCTGGTGGTGTATTTCGTTTAATAGGTAATGTAGTAAAATTAGGGGACCCTAAAGCTAGTGGTATGGTTAGAGGATTAGCAGGTTCTTTATTTATGGGGCTACCTTCTACTATGCGTGGAGCCACTACTCCAGAACAAGTATATGAATATCTAATGGGTGCATATTTCGGAGCCAATGAAGTATCATGGGCTAAAGCTAGAGCTGTTAAATTTATGAAAACTATGGAGGAAAAAGCCCAAGACGACCCTAAATTTCGTGTAGCTATGGACCCTACAGAAATGGCTAGATTTCATCAACTTCCGAAAGAAGTACAACCTATTGTAAAAGAAATGGCTACTAAGGCATATTTAGAAGGACAAGAACGTAGGGCTATGGGTTATCTCTTAGCACAACAGGTTGGCAACGAGGAAATGATTACAGGTGAAATTAAAACATTAGCAGGTTTTGAAGCAACTGGAGAATATACTGAATCGGGAAAGACTTATAAATTAACTGCCGAAACTGACCATAGAATAACTTCTGGTGGAGGAGATTATGTTGATTCAATATTCTCTGATGTCGGAAATGATTATGGATTCCCTACAATTATTTTCACATCGAATGATTTAAAGGCTTCTGGTCATGGATTTAGAAGAATATTAAATAGGGCGGAATTATGGGAAGCCGATAAAGCTTTACATAAAGCTAATGAAACAATAGGGAGACAAAGATATGAATCCCTCAAGGAAGGCTCTGAAAAAGATTTAAACAAGGTACGTAGAAAATATTATATTGTTAAAAATGCTGATGCATTATATGCTGTGGGTAATTTTACTTCTAAAAGAAAAGCTGGTAAAAAAACTCCTGAAGTTAAAGCTAATCAAACAGTATATGGCGATACAGGATGGGCAGTACAAATGGCTGTTGATATGAAGAAGCCTGTACATGTTTATTCGCCTAAAACAGAATCTTGGTATACATATAGGCCATCTCAAAATAGATTTGTTATGAGGACTGCTAAAGGTAAAGAATTACCTCCAAAACCTCCTAAACATTTTGCCGCAACAGGAACAGAGGGTATAGATGTAATGGGTAAACCTAGACGCTCTATTAAAGTACGCGAAGCTATTGAAAAATTATTTGATAAATATTACCAAAAAACAGAAGAAGGCCTTTTAAGAGAATATACAAAAAAAACTACGAAGCCTGATAAGTCACCCCCAATTAAAATACATCCTAACAAAGGCGGGCTTACTTTTTTAGACCCTTCAGCCTTTGACCCTATTAAATATCAAGGGGACCAATTTAATTCCTTAGAGGGTGCATATAATGCCTGGAAAACAGGTATAAAAGATACCTCTCAAGAATGGCAAAAACTATATGGCAATCAAGTAAGAGAATTAGGAGCAACACTAAAACCTAAAACCACTAAAGATGCTAATATAAAATTAATGAAGAAACTTATTAAAGCTAGAATAGAGCAGTCTCCTAAATTTAAGGATATGATATTACAATCAGGAGAAATTGAGTACCCTATTGCTGATAAATTTTGGAAGAAGAAATATCCAGAGCTCTTAAAAGAATTAAAAAAAGAATATAAACCTAAGGAGCAAAAAGAAAAACTTAAAAAGATAGAAGTTAAAAGGATGGGAAAGCGTCCTGAGGGAGCTGAAAACCTTACTGAAAAGGAACTGACACAACTACAACGAATAGAAGAAAAAATTAAAAATTTAGAAGATGAACATACTAAAACTATTGATGAAATAGAAAAGAATAGGGATGTTAAGGGTGAGCCTATTGACAAAGAGCTAGATAAAGAACTCTATGAGGTTGCTGACAATTTTCGAGAACAACTCTTAAAATATACAGTAGAGCGTACTAAATTATTTAATAAGGGTGAGATTATTCGCGATAGAGTGCGTAATAAACGTGTGCGCGATATGGATGAAGAAAATAGTATGATAGATTCGATACTTGAAAATGATAGCACTCCTATTGAAGCAGTTACTCTAGAGCGAAGGGCTATTCGTTTTGTTAATGACTTTATTCCAAGACATTATTGGGAAGATGGTACCTCTAATTTTGCAGAACGTAATGAAAATAAAGCGCGGATTATTCAAAAGGTACAAGACATGATAGATGAGGGCGGATATATTGTCAAAGGGAGCAAAGAGAATCACGCAGATAAGTTACTAGCAGATATTGCTAATGAGTTTAAGATTAACCCTTATAATAATAATGAGGCATATGGGGCTTTACGACAATGGATTACAACTGAGAACTTAGGTAGAGATGTTAAACATCTTCAGGCTGAGTTTAGAATGGGTGGTAAAACTAAAACAGGCAATAGTGAATTTGGAATAACAGGCATATTTCATATGGCAGAAAAGGGCAAGCCTGTTAGCTTGTCAGGAAAACGAAAAATGCAAAGAGCTCCTGAAAAACTTATAGAACAGGTAGCTAAACAAGCTGGTTTAACTGATAGTGATGTATATGCTGTGTTAGACCATGTTTCTGTTAAAAAAGATGGATATTATGTTGATAAGGATATTAGTCGTTTTCGTAGTGACATAAGCGAGAAACAGTGGAATAAAACAATTGCTACATGGATGAAATATATGGATTCAGAAAAGGGTGGAGGCTGGTATATATATGGTGGTAATGCTGATAAAGATAGACTACTTTTTATGAAATATCATCCTAAAACACCCACAGAAAGTGTTACTATTAATGCTAAATTTAAACAATTGGCCTCATTTTTAGACACTCAAAATAAATACTATTTAAAAGTGGCTGAACAAGATTTTATTAATTCAAAAGCTAATCCTAAAAAATTAGGAGATGCAAGCAAACTTGCAGATATCTTTAGAAAATCTTATATCTCAAATATACTATATGATTTAGGGATGAACGGCTTTAAAGAGAGCCCTGGGAATATTAAAAAACTATTTGGTCCAGGATTCATTTTTGGCTCTAAAGATTTTAATAAACGGCAACAAATATGGTTTACTGATTCATGGCCTGCGGCTCCTGAAAAGATACGTGAATATGTACGTGATTTATATCTTGAGAATAATGTTATAAAAACTGACAATAAAGGGCAAGTAATATATAGTACAACATATATGAATACTGGTAAACAAGCAGCAGAAAAAGGTGCACATTTAAAATATATTATTACTCCTGATTTATCTACAGCTATTAAAAAATTAATGGAACCAGATAAGCAATATTCATGGGATGTTGAAAGGCTTGCTACTGAGCTTGAAGAACACCATGATGGTGGTGCTATTGTAAGAGATGATGTTATTACAGGAGTAAATGCAGAGTTTGGTATGCCTGTATCTGGACAAAATAAATCATTTATAGTATCCCCAGATGCAGAGCATGGGGCATTACTTGGAAAATATATGTTTCATATTGCTGGCTCAACAATGTCTGAAATGATGCGCAAGGCTGGCCTACATATGATATTGCCAGAAAGTGCTGTAAAGCAGCAGGGAACTCGGAAATCTGTAGAATATAAGATTAATCCCAAAGCTGGGAAAATAGAATATAATTTAAAAGAAGATGGCCAGACTACTGAATATTATCTACCTATTGAAGACATTAGGGGTAATTTTTCAGTAAAACAAGATAAACATATGATGGAAGACCAGGCGATGCCTAAGCAAGTACTTATAAATCTTGCTCCATTTACTTTTAGTGGTATTCAGCAAGGGGTAATAGATGATATGTTTGAAAGCATTATTGCTGAAAATTTTAAAGGAGTAAATGAAGCTAACGATTTAGTAAATTCATATTTAAAACAAGCAGAAGATGGGGAGGCAAGTAAAAATTTATCATCATTAGAAGGTGATATAGCACGAAATTTAAATAAAGTTGGTATTCATAAACTGTTAGATATTATAAAAGGAAATCATACTGAATCCTTATCAGCTACGGTATATTCTCAATTGCTAAAGATAAATAAAAGAATGTTAAAAGAGGATATGATTGAGCGTAATATTACTGGTGACGAGTATAAGGAACAAATGGAAGCCATGGAAGAGGCTCAACATGCTACTGATAGACATATTAAAGCCGCCTTTAGATGGGCTAAGGAAGCACGAGCTAAGGGCACGGAAAATGCTAATGCTTTTGCTACTTTAATGCATAATTATATCAGGGACTTTAGATTAACAGCTGTTAAGAATTTTATCACACAACGAGTAATAAGACCTAAGATGGGCAATTCTATTGCTAGTGTTATGAGACCATATGATAAAGCTTTGCAAATGGATTTAGATAATGTAAATCCTCATTTATTAAAACTTAATCAAAAAGGTATTGTAGATAAGATTTTAGGCAAAGATGTTAAGGCTGATGAAATTTTCTTCCTTGATGATATGTATAGAGAGCGACGTATTAAGCATGGGATAGAGGGCGAAGGAATGGAAGAGCTTAATACTCTTGGTAAACTATGGGATTTTTATGAAGATAAAAAAACTAAGATGTCTGAAGGACATGTTCAAGAGATAGAAGATTTTTTTAGAGCATTAACTGTGCGTGTTCCTATGGATGCTCTTTCTGGTGTACAAATAGTACATTTTAGAGGGTTTACTGGACGAGCAGGTCATGGACTATTATTACACCCTCGGGCTATGAAAGCTGAAGGTGGTGCTGACCTTGATGGAGATAAATCATTTATATTCTTTGGAGGAAAAGACGGAATAAAACCAGAATGGAAAGAAGCTTATTATAACCAAAAGGAAGAGTTTTATTTTGATGAAATTGGTAAAAATAATAATAAAACTGGACGTACTTTAGTTGGTGATAATAAATATGCTATAATAAATACTGGCCCCTTTAAAGGAAAGACATATCATGAGCTATTAACTCTTGAGGCAGATGAGGCACTAAAAAATAGATTAAATTCTAAAGCATATCAATATAATATAGATGAACGTATGCGTATTAGTATGGCTGCAGTTGACGGCCGTAATCAATTAGGGCCTGTGGCAAGTAGTCTACAAATTATGAATTCAACTTGGAATGCATTAATGGCAGCATCCGATGAGAAAGATAAAACAGATACATTTACCACCTCAATTAAGGTATGGCCGAAAAAAAGAAATGGTGACCCTAGAGTAAAAACAAAACCTAAAATTATCAATCTTAAATTAACAATAGCTCCTAGAGCAACTAATGACGATATATCATATCAAAGTGGTATGAACAGAGCCCAAATGGGCTTATCCTCTGACCCTATGGATGAACTTGGATTAACTGGTAAGGATGTATGGTTTCAGCATCTATGGAATGCATATTTTAAGGTAAATTCAATGAAATTTCTTAATGGTAAAGGACAATGGGTTACTCCATCAATGTCAATGAGAAAAGATATAATTGAACCTAAATTGCATGGTAGGGCTTTAAAGGAAGGCTTATTTAAAAACTTCTCTGATATTAACCAAGCATATTGGGGGCGTGATTGGACAAATGATGCAGCATATAAGGATTATCAAATACAAGAATTAGGGCGTTCAGCATTTAGACTTAGTGAAATTGCAGGATATGACAATACTATGCTTTCTAAAATTGGTATCCAACTAGCTGGCATTGATTGGAGTGATGGGTTCTTTAATAGAATAGATAGAAAAAAAGTTCGAGAATTATATGACAGACACCTTGATTTATTTGAAAACAAACAATGGTTAAAAAGAGTACTTGGGCGTTCTAGTATAGCAGTCAACCAAGGGCCATATATTGAAAAAATCTTTGATAATAGATATAATTTATATGATACTGTTGAGTTAGAGAGAATGGCCAAACCTATTAATAAAAAGAAATTCTTTGAAATAATTAAAGGAACTAAATTTACTCATGATAAGAGGATGAAAGAAGCTGTTAAAGATTATGCAGAGAAGGAACGTATAGATATATTACGTGATTTTAGAAGAACAGCTGAAGAGATGCTTGTTAATGATATAGAGGATATGAATACTGCAAGTATTTTACATGAGATAGTTGAACCTATTGTAACTAAACAGCAGAAATTATTAAATGGGTATACACTTAAAGATGGTACTACTGTTTTTGGTGAGGTAGTTGAAAGTCGTGGTAATGAGCTTATTATTCAACAGGGTAAGGGTAACAATGTCACTTTTAAAAAAATTAACAAGAAAAATATCGCTCTAGATATAAAATCTGAGATAGATATAATTTTAGATAAAGCACAGTGGTTTAAAGCTAATTCATGGCTGAAGGCCCGGGAGCGTAGACAAACTACTACATTTGTTGACCAGTTAAATCAAGAAAATAAAACCCCCTTTACTCCAGAAATGATGAAACTCATTAAGGAAAAATGGGCCGATACCGATATTGGACGACTTGTATTAGAAGGTCAAAAGAAAACACCTACTGAAGATAGAAGTGCTTTAATGGACCAAATTGAAATAGATAAGGAAATGAAACAGTTTAAAAGGAACCTTACTGATGTTGGAAAAGAATTATTTGACCATGCAGTATTAGGGACATTTCATCATGCTGATATTAGTGAAATAGATAAATATATTAAAGTTAATCCAAAACTAACTAAATTAGACTATGATTTATTACATGCAATGCGTATGGAGGGTGCTAAGACTTCCACTTCTAAACTTGGATACTTATCTCAAGAAATTAGCGATAAGGCCGTACAACGCCATGTAGGGGCCTTTAATGATAAATTTAGCGAGACATATAGTAAAGATATTAAAAAGAAGGTAGAAAAAACTATTGAAAGCGAGGAAAACCTTCCTCCAGAAATTGCTGAAAAGATAGGATTACCAACAGGAAATGAAGATATTGTATTACAGCGTATGCAAGAGCTTACAGGATATGAGGGTTTAGAGCCTAATGAATTAAGCAGGGAAAATAAATCTATTGTAGCAGAAATAGCTACTATTGTAAAACATGAGGGTAATCATGTAGCTAGTAATTTAAATGAAATATTGCGTGGTGTTATAGGTAAAGATTTAAATGCTATGAATAAGCAAGATTTTATAACCTTTAGAAATTATTTAAATGATATTAAAAGTGGCAGTATTTGGCAACGTATATTTAGTAAAGATAAAGCTACAAAATTAAGTAAACGACATTGGTGGTTATTTCCAAGAGCTGTCAATCAAGAGTTGATGAGAGATGATTTACGGTTACTTGAATCTAGGGGTATGTATGCTAATATTATGGGAGAAGTACAGGAAGGCAAAATATACATCCCCACACATTATATTGGCTCAATGCAAAGGTATATTGGGCTGGCTAATGATGAAGCCGTAAATATGGGTGATGAACTTATCAAACGGATGAGAGAATCATTGAATTTTGTTAATGAATTTAATGATGGAGAAAGACTTCGACAGATAGCTGTAGCACATAGAGCAAAGAAATATGGGATTAGATTAGCCCGTTCTTCTAAAGGTTCAGATAAAAGTGCTGCTATTAATTATTTTAAGCGTACAGCCACTGTTGAAAAGGAATTAAACTGGTCGCAACTAAAGAAAAATCATTATACTATTACTGTTGATGGTGAACGAGTGATAAAAAAAGGACAGGAAATTGTACATATTATAAATAATAGATATACAGAAATATTCAGAGATGCTCGACAATTAATTGAGGGCGACCCTGAATATTTAAAACAATTTATACATCCTCTTAGCGGGCAAATGCAATATAGTAAAATGGTATCCACTGTCGTTAAAGACTGGGAAGCTGGTCATGTTAATGAGGCATATTGGAGAGCTTTTGGCATTCAAGGATTGCGAAGTATTGCTAGAACTATGATGCTTGAAATGATACCTGATAAACAAATCAAATATAAAAAAGCTCGTGAAGGTATTTCTAAGGTGGGGGAAATTGTTTCTGAAGAATATTGGCCACAAATGATGTTTGATAGAAAAGGAGCTGATACAGCTAAAAAAGCTGAGATTAAAAAGATAGTAGAAGAAAAGATTTCTACTGAAGAAAAGGATAAAAAATTAGCTAAATTAATGTATAAATATAGGGCGTTAGATGGTGAATGGAATTTCCAAGATTTAGATGAATGGAATATGGCAGATAATATTAAAGAACAAATTGCTGAACAAAAAGCTGGAAGAGATGTCAAAGTACATTTTTTTAATGCTGATGAACAGTCTGCTTTTTTACAACCCAGAGATGCTCATTTAGAGGGTTGGACATTAGATGCAGCTGCTCCTGAAGCTTATCTTCGTTCTTTATCACAAGTATTTTTCAGACAGTTAGGACAAATTATAGCAAGGAATGAATTAGATGCTATGGGGCGCAAGATGCTTCCTAAATGGGGGAAAACTCAAACTAAAGCTTGGCAAAATTATGCTAAATTATATGTTCAAGATGCTCTTGGTAATCCAAGTGTTGTTCCTAAACATTTAGTTGATACGCCATACATGAAATTAAAAGGAACTCCTTATGCTTGGTGGTCTGATAATAATATTAAAGATAAGGTAAATAAATTATTAAAAAGTGCTGGGCTTACTGATAAAGAACTACCTGAAGCCCTACAAGGTATAGATTATAGTACCTTAAGACATCTAAGTAATTTAGAAGCTCAATTTGAGATGGCTAGTTTACTGGCTCATCCGAAAAGTGTAGTAGGTAATGTATTTGGCGGTACTACACATACCATACAATCTGCAGGATGGCAAAATTTTAAAAATGCTAGAAAAATAAAATATTTAAGAGGAATAAACCCTGAATGGAAATCTATGGCTGATGTTGATAATTTCGTAGTACGTTCGGGTGTATATCCTGATTTTTTGGTATATGAATATGGTTTACATAGAGAATTACAATCAGGTAGAAATAAGCAATTTATTGAAGATGTATCTAAAAAGCTTAGTAGACATCCTGAAATGGAATCAGAGGGTGTATTTAGATTAGCTAAGAAACATGGTATTACAGGTGCTGTAGTAGATTTTGCAGCCAAATTTATGAGTGTCCCTGAAAGGGTTATTCGTAGAGATGCTTTTATGTCTCATTATTTACAACAATGGAATAAATGGGGAGGAGCTTTTCCACGGTATGACCATCCTTATATTCTTCGTATGGCAAAAAAAGGTGTACAAGCTACACAGTTCTTATATAGTGCGACATATAGGCCTGCTTTTGCACGAACTGCTTTAGGTAAAGTTATGTCTAGGTTTCAACTTTGGGGGTGGAATGCTGTAAGATTTAGAAATGATGTAATAAACGAAGCTAAAATATATGGTCTTAGGCCAGGTAGTGCCTCATATGATAAATTTAAACGTATGGCACAGATAGATTTATTTGTATTTGCTCTTGCTAATGTATTTGCTTTTTCTTTGTTTGACAATACTTTACCTGCTCCTTGGAATTGGTTTCAAGATACAGCTGAATGGATATTTGGAGATGAGAAAGGGCGCAATAAAGCTTTCTTTGGTGCTTGGCCTACAAAAGTGGCACCATTACAGTTAATTACTCCTCCAGCATTAAGACTATTAGGGCCATCTATTAGAGCTTTAATAGATGATGATTGGCGTAGAATCGCAGAATATCATGCTTGGACTATGTTTCCATTTGGTCGTATGGCTAAGGATTTAGCGGGGCCTAATAATCTTATAGAAAATCCTATAAAGCTATTAGAAAAATTAGGCGGTATACCTTTAGGCGATTTACAAAGGATGGCAAAAGAAATCAAAGAAGATAAATATAAAAATCAATTATTTTTAGGAAGTTATAAGAACAAAGAAACGCTATAACGATTAATTTTGCTCTAATCTCTCTATTAATATTTGAACTAAATCTCTGTCAATACAATCGTGATGAGCGACGACCGATTCTTCAATCCAGAAGTGGCCGTCACTCTCACAAAAACCGTAAGATACTTCTATAGCAGGAGCATGTTCTCCGATAAGCTCTTTACATATAGCACATTTAACAAAATCCCTTTTAGGTTCATTTACTAACTTCATTATTTTAAGGATTTTCCGTAGTTTTAATTATATGTTCTTCAGAGCTTTCATAACTCATACCCCTAAGTAGTAGGAGGTAGACTATTGAATCTATAATACGGCCATATACATCTTCTCTTTGGCTTTTATGCCCATTAACATATGCTGTTATTCCATCTGTGTGTTTTAAAAGATATGTTAATAAAACTTGTTCTCTTGTGATGCCTATATAATCTGCTACTCTTTCAAAATTGGCAAATACATTCTCACTTGTTCTTGCGTATTCCTTTTGTCCAGCATCTCTTGTTTTAATTACATCAGCTAACGTCTGATGTATTAATGCTTCCATCTGTTGATACTGCATTAACTTCCTCCTTTGATACCGTCTCTTCTGTATTATCTTTTTCATTTGCTACTTGTTGTGCTTTTATTTCATCTGCTCGCTCTTGTAGCTCTTTTCTAGCATAAGGTTCAAATGCTTCAGCGTCACCCTTGTATTCAACATATATATCAAATACTGCTGTTAATGAATGTATCTGATGCTGTATATAATGTAAATCATTAACTATACTATCCATACCTTTTACTATCTGTTTATTAGTTATTTTCCTATTTGCCATCTAAAACTCCTTCTTTCATCTTTTTCTTAAAGTTATTACTTCCGAATTTACTTTTATATATACATTGCTTGCAAGCTTTATTTGAAGTTTTATCGTTTTCAGGAAGCCAAAGCACTGACATCGCTATGTACTCATACCAATGAGAGTTAGCTGTTTTCCCACATATATAGCAGGAAAACAGCTCTTTAACTTCACTCTTTGTTGGCTTTAATATTCGGTCCCTTATAGTCTTGGACACGCTTCCCTATATCTAACATTTTCTTCATTGTTATTTCTCTATCTTCTAATGTTCTAACTAGATTTGCTGGAATTGGGCTGTAAATAGCCTTCTCAGGCAATTGTTGGCCTAATTGATACTCGAGGTTGGTTATA
>Ga0098052_1000611_pt1 | contig 22635 bp, 6 predicted proteins | sample 15_taG_FD_81591 | JGI IMG/M metagenome (GOLD analysis project Ga0098052, IMG submission 81591) | Marine viral communities from the Subarctic Pacific Ocean - 15_ETSP_OMZ_AT15312 metaG | ecosystem: Environmental > Aquatic > Marine > Oceanic | place: Pacific Ocean | collected 2015-01-18
AGCAGAGCGTGCTGAAGATGCAGGCGTTCGTGTTGGACCTTGGCCGGATGGGTCAGCCCTACATGTTCGATGCGGAATACATGACAAAGATGGAGATTGCCGACACGGTCAAGGGTGTCTCGGTGGTTGAGGTCTATCAGGACGTAGACGGCGACATTGTCTTTAAGCCCCCTTTCTATAATCTCGACACCAGCACCGACCCCGTCTACTGCATCAAGGATCGGGATCTCATCTCCATTTCTGAATCCCACAGCGAGCCTACGTCTACCTACGTCAAGGGGTCAGGCGGGCTGTTCCAAAACTTCACGGGAATCCTCGACGGGGAGTTTGGCACTCGGCAAGGTAAGTTCATTGATTGGCGTCTGGTGGCGGAGTTCGGCTGGAAAGAAGCCAACTTTGAGTCCCAGTACATGTCGAGTTCTGGGCAGATGTTTGTCAGCGCGATGATGCGCCTTGATCTCAACAATGTTGAGATGAAGTCAGCTTCCATCACCATTCCCATTCGTCCTGAACTGCGTCCCGGCTACCCGGTGTATGTGGAATGTCAGGATGCGTTCTTCTACATCAAGAGCATGAGCCACTCCTATGCCGTGGGGGGTGCGTGCCAGACCACTATCAACGGCGTAGCCAAACGGGCGAAGTTCCTGCCACCGGGGATGCCAGACCGGAGTGATGGGAGCGGCTCGCAGCCTATTCCCACTTTGGGGGATGTGCGCCTCTCGGCTCCCGGCGAGTACCCTCCCATGCCTTTGTACGTCTACACCGAGGACTTGCTGGGGTCCGAGGGCGGAGAACCTTCTGGGCCTCCCCGGATCATGGGCTACCCCAACTGCGTGATGGCCCTCGATCCTGACAAGTTGAACCCTCGGACTTTCGCAGCGGGGATTCAACTCGGGTCAGCCCAATCGTTTTTGGATTTTGCTCTGACATTGGGAGTGTTGCGCCGGGACCCCGAGAACGACGAACAGTACTTCCTCGCTCAATCGAACGAACCGGAACAGGACTCAATCGTCACCTACACTGAAGTGGGGAGCGAGTTCGGGGAGGGGGGGATCTTTGAGAAAGTCCAAGCCCTCCAACACACCGGGGGACTCGCAAAGTGGCTCAAGGAGTACCCGAAGGACAAGATAGCCACGAACTTCGGGTCGGCTCTTTTGGGGGTGATGCAGCGCACCTTGAGTAACATCGCGGATGCGGACCTGCTCGGAAACTGGATGTCCCTCCAGACGGCGACCAAGAACCTCTACGGCCACCAGAGTATTCAGGGACAGTACCGGTATTTCTCTTCTTCGGCACCCGATGAGGCGGACCAAGCCCCCTCGGAAATCACCCTTGACGGTGATAGCGGGAGGATAGGGGATGCTCCTCCCGGTAAGCCCGAGGTAGCGAACGAGATCACCCTTCTAACCCAAAGCGGCAGCCGCATTAAAGTGGGTAAGGGAATGCCCAAGCGGGCTTTCCGGGTGTACGGCACCACCGCTACGGACAGTGATGAGGAGGGTGCACGCTATGTAGATGTGACTACCGACGACATTCGTTTCGTCACCTTCCAACGGATTGTCACCAAACGCAGGATAGGGATGCAGGGGGCAAGTCCTACTCCTTTCACCGCATGGCAGGTGAGCACAAGCGGACTCAAAACCGCCATGGGGGATGGGATGTCGCTCTTTGCCAGCCCTCGCAATGTAGAGGACCCATGTGGAGATCGTTTCGGAAACAGCGATGCGGGGGGTGTGGCAAAGTCCGGGGGCTATCTGGAGTTCCTCACCCTTATTGATGCGTGGGCGAACAAGGCCGAAGTCCAGACCGACACGAGGTACGCGGCCAAAAAGACAAAGTTGGATAACTTCGCGCAATCTTTGAAACCTCAACAACGAAATCGGCTCGTAGCGGATTCAAGCCTCAAGGCCACGAGAGTATGGCGACAGAGTGATCTCAAGGCCATTGAAAACATCTCCACTCAAGCTGCCAACTCGTTGGGCAACCTCTACCAGCTTGCGGAAAACGCGGCGGTTAAAAAAGAACGGGAGCTTCGGCAGCAGGCAACGCCGAAGGGGAAGGTGGATCAGAGTTACCTCACAAAGTTAAAGACGGCGAAAGGAGACCTTCTGGCAGGGTTCCCAAACGTGGTGGATTCCCCAAACGGGACTCCGCAGATTGTGACCGACGAACTCGTAGAGTTGCCGGACCACTCTTTGGTCCTGCCGGTCTCGGATAACAGTGGTTACGAAGTGTACGGCAGCTTGGCTTACGGGCGTGGGTTGAATATCGTTTCTTACAAAGGCCTCCTGAATATAGAAGGAACCCCCACCGACACCAACTCCATGGCTGCTATCGAGCAGTTCATGGCCGCGCTGATCGCGGGAGGAGGAGGTAAAGAGGCGGGGGTGGCCCACGCCTTCACTGTTCTCACTCCCGAGCAGAAAGCCGACCTCGCAGCGGGGCTGGAAGTGACGACCAATGAGCTTGAAGGCGCGGTTGAAAAACTCCTTGCCGAAGCTGAAGAAGGAAAGGTGTTTGTCCGCAACACTCCGGTATCTTCGCGAAGCCGGGGTCAATCCTACACCTCCAACATGTCTATCGACGAGTTGGCCTCTATCACTGCCGAGGACGGCGGAATCTGTTTGTGTAACGGGGTGGAAGCCCAGTACTACATGCAAGCCTTTTCAGGCGAGTTCGTCCAAATCCATGGGGACGAGGCGATGGCCGAATGGCTGAAGGATCAAGCCATCACTGCTGGGACGGACTGGAAGCTCACCAAAGAGACTCTGGCCGGTGAGCACCTTGACACTCGGGCCGGTTCCGCTTTGGACCACTACCGATCTCTCGGTGAGAGTTTCGTGGCCGGGTACGAAGACTTGGGGCGCGAGGTGCAGGGAGGGGTGCAGCAAATAACAAGTGCCGTGAAGGATCTGGAAGACTTGGAGATCCCCTCTTTCGACGGAAAGAGCACTTACCATATTGAAGTACTGGACGAAGACCGGAGGATTCCCGGCATCCCGGATAGCTTCTACTACCCCGAGGACGAGGACGAAGAAGAGAGAAGGGGAGGGGAGACTCCTATGGTTGGGGCGGGTCCGGGTAGTCCTTTCAATAGAGCTTACACTCAAGATAGTTTGAGGGAGCCTGTCGAGGCCGTTGGCGAAGACAGCGATGAGGCCGCTGATACAGAGGAAGGTGAATAATGGGCGCGAATAACGAAGGGGGCACCACTGTTGCCCCTAACCCTAATGGCGGGGTGACAGACGGAGAGATCAACCGCAACTTTGCTCCGGGAAACCTCGCTACTTCTGATGTGAGTGGGGGGAGTGTTTTCCCTATCCGCTATGCAGCGGTCACGCGGGTTGACCCCAAGAAGATGGTGGTAGACCTCAAACCTCTCTCGGGTCCGGGTCCGCCTTCCACCGATGTTCCTCTTACCTTCCCGAGCGCAGGCTCGCGGCACTTCATGGGAGCTATCCCCGAAGTGGGGGATTTGTGTGTTATCGGTCAGTCTCCCGGGGAGAGCGGCCACTCTAAGAGACCTGTCATTCTGGGGTGGTTCGTCCCCTCTACTCAAGCGGGGTACGACTGGCTGAATGTCCGGTCCCACGCTCCTAAGACGCTGGGACTCACCCCCAAAGAGCAGGAGGTGTTGGAAGGTATTGCTTCCGTCCGTCGCCACAAACTTCGGCAGATGGAGAAGGGCAACATCATCGCCTCCTCTTCACAGGGATCGGACCTTCTGCTCACGGAGAGCGCCACGCTGGCCAACCGCCGGGGAAATGAACTGATCCTACGAGATCAGGATCAGGCATTGGTGGTTCGGTCGCTCCAGCAGTTCCACGCGGGAGCCGGGTTCCGGACTTACAGCGGCATGGTCCAACGGGATGCCAACCTTCTCCCTCCCGAACTCACTCATGGCGAGGTGCAGTGGGATTCCGACCGGCAGGTGGATGAGGGGGGGTATCCCCTTCCTCCGTCGGACTTGACGGAGGACGAGCAAGACGGCCAGCTTCAGACAGCGGCGGTCTTTGATGAGGATTCTGGGGTGGCTATGCCCCCTCTCTTTGACCCTCAAGCTATTCTGGCTCGTGGGCTCTTTGTGGATTCTGATGGCACCGTATCGGCGGGAGCAGGGCGCGGGTCCATATATGGAGGCAAGCCCACCTACCGCGTGTCGGTAGACACGGCGGGGAATGGGGCTCATTCCAACGGGGTGCTTAATACGGGTGACGGGGTCTTCACGGAGTACCGCATCGAGGTGGCCCATACGACAGACGGGACTTTGCCCGTCACCGAGCAAACAGACGGATTGGACATCGACCGTCTTCTCCCCACAGCCCCTAACGAAGACCCCGACGGAGGGGGTGGTTCGTCGGGCGGGGTGTTGGACCCCACCAACCTCTCTCCTAACGCCCCCATGGTGGAGTTGGTGATGGGGACTGCTGTGGGGAATGACCCTTTCAACTTCCCCGGCCAGTACGGTCTCCCTTTGGTGAAAGGAGGGGGCGGGCTTCGGGCGGCCACTCCCACCGACCCTCTCTCCAAACACTTCGCGTTCCTTCTGAAAGTACGGGACCCAGACAACCCTGCCCGCATTTCGTTTGTGGGGTTCACGAAGGGGGGTCAATGGGTTCAGATGTTTGGGGGCAAGGGATCACCCAGCATTGAAGAGGACTATGCTGCGGGCAAATCCTCTAAGCTGGGCATGACCCAAGACGGTGTGAGCCAAAAAACCGAGGCGTTGGGAGCTATTTCCCTTGTCTCTACGGGCGGCCGACAGGCGGACAACGTCGGAGTCGAGATTTCGTCGGTGGGCGGAGCCATTTCCATTTCCGGTGGTGGTTCTTCCACAGCGGGCGCAGCCGACGGAGGTACCAACCCTCAAGGATCTCCGGCTGCGGCGGGGCTGGCTCTTTCCCTTAAAAGCAAGCAGTCAGCCGAGTTCACCGCTGTTGGAAAGGCCACCATCTCTGGGAAAGAGGTGGCTATTAGTGACACGAACACCACCACTATCGGGGCAAGCTCCTCCGTGACCGTCAACTCGGGGGACGCTATTGCTCTTTCCTCCAAGACCTATGGCCTCACCTGCAACGGCAAGGCCGAGTTCACCTTTGGCGGCCCCAAGAACTCCCTCCCCACTAACGGATCATCGCGCAGCACTACGTTTACCTCCACCCCTCTTACGGGCGGTTTGGGGATGGATGTAGACGAGTACACGGTGATCTTCGGCCAGTTGTCGGAGACCTTCAGGGTGGGGGCGCGAAACACCGAAGTAAGTGTAGGTTCCATCAACATGGTTGGTACTGGGGCGGCCCTTCCTCAAATGGGGCCGGGTGTGGGAGCCAAGATGGTTTCCGGCGTCCCGGGTCTGGATAATGGGATGCAGGCCATCCCCGGTGCCGGGTCTTTTCTAAAGTCCATGACCGGGGTAGCCAGTCTTCAAGCTGCTACTGGAGCCGCCATGGTTTCAGGCACAGCAGGCACCTTGATCAACTCGCTGGCTACTGTGTCGGCTGCCGCCCCTTTCATCCACATGACTGCTCCGGGGATGCCCGGTGGGGTTGTGTCCGATGGCTGCCTCGATAGTATGACTGGTCTTCCTATGTTCCTGTCGGGGACGGTGGGTGCTCCCGGTTTCAGGTTGAACTAATGCCAGTTACCCCCGTGGCTGTAAGTGGAGCTATCTTGGCGGCAGGGCCGACGCTTAAAGGACCGACATGGATGCGCGTGGCGGCTGGTGTCGGCATCGGGACGGTGGCGTGGACCCTTGTTCCGGGGAATGTGGTGGTGGCAGGCATCACGACAGGAGTGGTGGGGGCGGGGGTGGTGAACGGGAAGGTGGCGGTCCCCCCGGTGCCGGTGACTGTAGTGGGATCGGTGGCCGCTAATGGTTTGGTGGGACCAGTCTCCCCCCAGATGGCCGCTGCCATCGGTATCGGTATCGGGACGGCTTACAGCGCGTCCGCCACTTATGTGGGAGCAAGCATCGGGGCCATCGGGGCAGATGTAGCTAAGGTGGTCTTCGCTAATCCCGTCCCGCTGATCCCCCTCTTGGCGGGAGCTTTTGCCGCCCAAGGAATGGTTGGGCCGATGGCTATGCGATGGGCCGTGGCTTTAGCTCCCGGAATCGCCGGGTTGTTTATGATGGGGGGTGGTGCAGGAGTGGCCGTAGGGGCAGGTGGCCCAATGGTCGGTGTGGGGGGTAGCGTCTCCACCATTGTATGAGGGGGTTCGAGACTCCTCTCCGAGCGGTATAGTCCCTCACTTGAATCCGGTAGAACGGCTTTCGGGCTACCCAAGTAAAACTGGGTGTATCAGTCTGACTTGAGGGATGGCGAAGTGGGTTTCAATCTAAATGGCTATATCCTGCGTCCTGCTCGTGTTGCAGGGGGTAACTCCCCGGACACCGACGAGGCGACGACGGGAGTGGAACGGGATCACATCACTCCTACTGTGATGACTGGTCTGGGGTATCAAGCTCTCCCCACTAAGCCTGTTGAACCTTATGCGGACATGTACCGCGCCGCTGTTCTCCAGAAGCCCACAGACCGGGCCAGTACCGAAGAATACTGTGTTTTCGCTGCGGTTACTTCCTCGTTGAGTGTGGTTGAGGAGGGGGATTCTGTTCTCATCACCGGCACCTCGGCCATGGTTACCCCCGTAGCCGGGAATCTGGTGACTTCTAACCCCACCCTTCCCAGTGATCCCTATCAGGATGGCACCGCTACTTTCCGTTTGACCGATCCCGGCGGGCGCGACATCTCCGGCATCACCTACCTTGCCGTCTTGAGCGCGGACCCTGCTATCGGCTTGGTGGAGATTAAGGAGGGGGAGGCTATCGGATTCGACTCCACTCTGTCGGATCTCTCGGTAGGCACGGTTGTTATCAATGCGGCGGCTCTCGCCGCATTGGGGGGAGGCTTCTCGGTGGATCGTGGTGATGTGGTGGTGGTTGTTTACTACACCTTGTCCCCCCCTACTTTCTGGTGGACCCGGAACGACCAAGACCTCACCCGCTTCGGATGGGACGGTCTTAATCAGCGGTGGTCTCCTCTTGCCGGTACGACTCCACGGGACATGGGCGGAGTGGTTCCGGAGGAGACCTACAAACTGGCTCCCCCAGTGACCCGTTTCGCGGTGGATGCCCTTCTCCCTTACCCCTCTACCAGTGATGGGTATGCCCTGCTCCGGTTGGGCCTTTACCCTGATTCAATCTCGGACCCTCTCAAGATTCAGGTGGTGCCCGACACCGCCGTCGTTGCGGGCTGGGACGGTGGGTGGGATGCCACTCTGGACGGCGTGGTGGGGGTGACCAATGGCATCCTGCGCCTCAACCCAGCCAAAGAGGACGACCACGCCGGGAAGACTCTTTGGTACAACCCGGAGGCCTTTCCCGTAGAGGGCGACGGTGACATGGGCGCGGTAGCGGGGTTGCCCCTTACGTCCAACCAAGGGTTCCCGGTCCTCTCCCCGGCCCCCGGCCCGACCGAGCGACCCTTCCTTCGGATTGGTTTTAGGAGGTACCTCACCCCCGTGCCGGTAGACACAGATGGGGATCTGCCCGCCCCTGCGGCGGTGACCGGCGGCCAGTTCTACTGGTCTCGCACGACGGGCAAGATTGTTCTGGCCGCAGAGGACATTGAGAAGGCTACTCCCGGCGCTGCCGGATACGAACTCCCTTATCTCGGAGCACATCTTTACTATGACGGGGTGGCCATGAGCCAACAGCCCATCCCGGTCAAAGCTCCTGTGGCTGCGCTGGAATCAGACGGCAAACCCCTCAATGGGGATATTTTGGGGGGCGGAGCGACCACTCCTCTGTTGGGTAACCTTTGGATTGATCGGGCGGTCTGTCTCCCTCCTCCCGGCGTAAGCGGCGTGCAGTGGGTTCCCGACGGCTCCGGGGAGACCCCGGATCTGACTTCCGTCCCGGTCCCTCAAACCCGACCCGTGGGGAATGGCCTCAAACGTCAGATTAAGGGGGTGGGAGACAACTTCTTCTTTTCCAGCAACTTCGCTTTTGAAAGGCTGGGTGTAGATGAGTACGACGACGACCTGCCCATCATCTCTTTCAAAGTAGCCAAAAACAAGGCCGAAGTGGCCGAAATGGTGAGCGTTTCCCAGCCCACGGGGAGCAGCCAAGCCTCACGGGTGGAATGTCGGCGCAAGAATCTGATTGATGAGCCCCTCTACTTCCGCCAGTGTGTGGCCATTCCTTCCGTCTATGCCGAGGAGCCTCGGATCTACTCACGGTTTGCTGGCCCTTACACGCTGGGAAGGGTCACCCTTCGCTTTGCCATCAACACTCAAGTTTACGAATGGCACTCCACTACGCTGAACCCGAGCGGCGAGGAAATCTCTTACACGGCCGAGGAGGTGCAAGCCAGTCTTCAAGCTGACACCCTTCCCCCGCTTCCTGTTGATTCAGTGGGAGTGGCACGAGGCCGCCTCTTTATCCAAGCTCCTGTCCTTTCCCCGTCCAGCGGAAATGTCGAGATTGGCTGGAATGATCCCGATCAGGCCGACCTCGCGGGTCATGCGGCACTGGGTTTCCTCCCGGGATGGCGCGTGGACAACCGCTCGGGGGAGACCCAGTGCCGATGGTTGCCGGACAATGGGGCCTCGATGGGAGTTTTCCGTAGTCCTCTCAATCGGAATAGGCGAAGCAGCACTCCTGACATTCGTTCTCGGGACACATTTGACGACACCGTATTGATTGACGGTATCTACGCCAATCCCTTTGTTCGGGTGAACCCCCCACCTCTGGAAGACTTGCCCGGCTATGGAGCCAACTCTCATTTCCAGACCTCTATCGGGCTGTTGAATGTGGATCTGGAGAACTATGTCACTACCCTTGGTGTAGGGGTGAAGTATGACTGGGCCAACCAGCGGCTCATCTGGGCCGAGTCCGGAACCACACCCCCCACTAAGGTGGCCTACCCCACCGCTGATCTTCAGTTGTCCCATACAGCAGTTTTTTCGGAGACAGTGTCTTCGGATGCGATGTTGAACCCCGACTACGGCTTCTATCTCAAGGGGCCGGACGAAACTCTCTATTCCGAGCAAGTGTTCGGGGAGGATTTCCTTATGCCGGGTCAGGCTCAACCGGGGCAGTCCTTGTTGGTGGAGGTCGAGGGAGGTATCGCAGCGCGGGGTGGGGCCGGGGCAACCGCCCCCTCTCTCGGTGTGTTCAGGGATGCCAATGTGGCCGACCAAGACGGACTCTATGCTGCCATCGAGGCGGGCTACTTGCTCCACATCCTTAACGGAGAGGCAGAAGGGGTTTACCAGATCACCGCGAAGCAGCAGGTGGCAGGGCCGGGAACGGTGGTGGTTTTCGCTATCACTCCCGATATGCCGCCTGACATCCCGGCCACCGCCACCGCCCAGTGGCGCATGTACGAGGCCGAACTTCGTAGTGACCCGGTTGTAGACGACACTCTCATCGCTGATGTGCAGTTGGTGCCTACCAACCATCTCCCCTCGGAGCCGTTCAAGATCCGACTTCTCTCGGGGATTGGCACGGTGGGAGACACCTTGGAAGCAGATGTGGCTGATGCGGTGGCGTCCGGCCGCGAAGTATCAGTACGGTTCGGGGTAGACCCCGTCGCCGCCAATATCCGTTCCGTCACCTACCTCCAACGAGGCACCCTCCTCGGCCCCATCGCGGAGACCGGGCTGGTGGTGGACCCTGACGACCTTCACGTTACTCTTTCAGGCACTTCCGGCGACGCCTACTTCGCCCTGCGCGTAGGAGCACAGGAATACAGCACCGCGCCGGGGGGCAATCTGATACTGGTGGCCGCGCCTCCCCCTCCGGGTGGGGTGGCTGCGGGAACCATTCAAGTAGTTGGTTTCGGGGCCGCTTCTAATGTGGGAGAGGTTTACATCGCGACTGACATTGTCTCCGCCGAGGGTGGGTCCAGCGTTTACTACGACCAGTTGTTCCTTGACCCCACCCTCATCCCCGCCCACACCGTAGAGATCAACTCGGCTACCGGAGAAGTTCAAATCCCGGCTGCTGATAGCACGGCCTATAGCGGGGACACAGCCTACTTCGTAGAGCAGATGATCACCGAGGGCAGCCTCGATGTGACCACCTCGCCTATGAGCGGGAGTCTCCTTTTCAACAAGCCTCTCCGAGAGGGGCAGATTGTTGAGGTGTCCTACTACCAAGCGGATAGCAACGGCGACAAGAAGCTCGATGCAGAGGGGAACGCAGTAGAGATCACCGAGTTCTTAGCTCTCACCGTGCGACTGGAAGAGGCCACGGTGGGGGATTCCGACACTCTCTATACCTACAACCCCACGGGGAGGACGGTCTCCACTGTGGTGGAGCCGTTCGTTTGGGTTGGTGTGGAACTGATGAACTTTGCCGGGAGAAAAAACGCCGTCATCGAGGCTGACCCCAGTCTCATCTCTTTGTCGGTTTCACCTCCCAGCGGTTCTACCGTCAAGATCAACTACGGGGTTCTGGAAGCCTTTGGAGGAGAGCAGGCCTACACTGTGTCCTCCCCTCCGGTATACCGTAAACCCTTCTTCTTGGAGGAGCAGCAGACTACTTTCACTCTGGAGACAGATCGGCGGTCGAGTTTCCCCACTGGCCATCTCATGGTCTTGGGGACTACGCCGCTGTATATCGTCTCGTCCTCCTATTCAGCGGGGGACTCGGAAACGCTGGTGACTATCTGGCCCCCGCCCCAGACCGAGGTGGGAAGCCGGGCGGTGGGCCGTGATGCTCGCCTTCTTATCTCCGACTTTCCCGTGGCTATCACCATCGACCCCAACGGGGCGGCCCCGGTGCCGGGCGGCGGGTCACCCGGGTTCTTGGCCAGTCTTGACCTGATGGCTAACCCCCTTCTACCCGTGGACAAGGGACAGTTGTCGGTAGGGTTTTACGGGGATGTCCGGAAATGGACGCGCCCTAATCATCTGTTGGAGATTGATGGCTACCCCTACATCATCCTGACCTCTTCCTTGTCGGAAGACGGGCGGAACACGAAGGTTCAACTCGCCACCCCCGTCTACACCAAACAGACGGCGGCCCCTACTGTGCGGGTGAGCACGCGCCCAGTTTATGGGCCTTCCCCCATGGCGTTCAATCCCATCTACCCGGTGGTGGGGGGAGAGGACTACAGCCTGTTCCTGTTGGGAAGTGTGGACAGTGATGGGAACACGCTGCCCGGCAAAGAGTTGGTGGAAGGCACTCACTATGCCCTCACCAAGCCCGGTGGAGCCATCACTTTTCAGCAGCCCACGCAAGGCCCCTTGCAGGCTGGTGAGGTGCTTCATCTGCGGTACACCCGTCGTCGGGAGGTCAGCCCCCTCGTCAACGATGGTGCTCTCATCTACCCTCTCTATAAGGGAGGCTATCTCTACCTGACCACTCCCTCCGAGGAGAACCGCCTTCAAGGTGGGGCTTTGAGGGCGCAGTACACTTACCGCAGCCCCGACTCTTTCTTCTTTGCCGTGGAAACTCTGGAGGAATACCTCGGCGAAGTGGCCGTTGTCTCGGCGTCCAAGGGAGGTACCCCTGTCGGGGGAGGGCCTCCTTTGGCTTACCCGGGATCTCCTGACCTCACGAAGAAAGGAACTTTCGGTCTCCGAGGGGAGACAGCAGATCTGGGTGACCAAGATCGTGCTGCGCGGGTCTACGTTGAGTTTTTCAACCGGGTCATTGTGGCTTTTGAGCAGGTGTTGGAAGCCCTCGATGGTCGCATCATCGGGGACCGGGATGGGAAGTTTCGTTTCTTCATTGGCCACGACAAGCGGTATGCCCCTCCGGGGTGGGAAGATGAAATCACAGGAGTCCTCAACAAACGGCTGATCTGGCGTGAGATCATCGAGAACTGGGCACCCGCTGCTTACGAAACCAATGACGGCTTCTTCATCGAAGCGGACCCGATCTACAACCCCATCACGGCTGAAGTGCCTGATTCCAACCCGGCGCTGGTTCCTTACCGGCCGGGCGACACCAATGGTGAGAACCTCGATCCTGACCTTCGCCAGTTCTTCATCAACCGGCAGAAGTCTCGCATCAAGAACGACATGGATGACCGTGTCCTGATTGGCACCCGTCGGCCTAAAGGGCTGCCCTTCTTCTTGTTCCCCCTCTTGAGTGCCAAGGGGCGGTACAAGGACATGTGGCAAGACCACTTCTTCTCCCGCCTGTTCCCCGAAACCACCAAGCACTTCTCTCGGCTGATGCCGGGGCTGGAAGCGGTTGTCGGAGCTAATGGTTACACCGACCCCGGGTTCTATTCCTTTGGCCGCCTGATCACTAAACCCGGCCCCGAGCCGGGGGAGGAAACCGATCAGGTCGTCCGGACTCGCGGCACCACTATCGGCACAGTGGCCAATCCTGCGCTGGGGGAAATCCCCAACATCGTGGACATCACGGCCGAAGACCGTCGGGCACGGGGCCGCATGTGGATCTATCTCCCAAAGGGATTCTCGGCAGCTAATGACGCTACCCTCGGGGTCACCACCCAAGGCTTCGCAACCATCGTCGCCACCCCCCTTCCTTTGAGTGAGTTCCCCATCGACCAAGCTACGGGTCTCCCTGATGTGGCCCAGTTGCTCTACAACAACGGCGGCACGCCGTCAGCGGGAACGCTGGACTCTCTTGATACGGGCAACATTGAGCTTTCCACTCCGGCTTTTGAGGCTGGGCAGCGGCTCTCTTACGGACAGCCCAATGGGCGCGTCTACGCTCTTACCGACCCCGACGGATTCGGTGTCTGTGTGAGCACAGCCGGGGTCCAGAAGGGGTGTGTCATCACACTGGCTTCTTGTGCTGACCCCACCACTCAACTCCCCGGCACCAGTGTCTTCGTTATCCCTCTGGTCACGAAACTGACGGAGGTTGTTTCCGACGAGACCGGCTATGGCGACACCATCTTCGCCATCCCCTCGACGGGGACACTGGCTTCGCCTATTCCGGGCGATCCCCCTACTACGGAGGAGATGGCCGAACTGATTGGGGGGTTGCCGGACTATCGGATTCAGTTTGACATGAAGGTGCGCCGGAAGCGTGGTGAGTTTGTAGATGCTTCGCTCCCCACCCCGGACGACATCTTCCCTTTCCCTTTCCAAGAGTTGTTGGGCCAGAAGCCTCCGGCTCCGCTTACTTGTATCGAGGGGTCCGTTGACTTCAACAACACCGAGGCAGAACCGGCCCAGCTTCCTTGTCTGTTGGGTGAGCCACAGGATGATTCAGGAGACAACCAACTTCCTTACATGAAGTCCCTCTCCGAGTTGGACGCTCTCGGGAAGATCGCCGCCATCCTCCCGGTCATCTTCGACGACAACACCTCGGAAGCGTTGCCCTTCCAACCCGACAGTCTCCTCGCCATAGAGGAACAGGACTTCTCGGCGGTGTCTCCGGACGAGATCCTCGTCACGGATGGTACCATCCCCCTTACCTCCGCTTATACAACGCACTCTCGGAACGCTGCCACCCTCTACACGGGCACAGATGTCCGCCCGGTGGGGTTCGCGGGGTCGTACACACCCAACAGCGGGATAGGCGACCTCCGTCGGTATGACCTGTTGCTCATCGAGACTAAGCAGCCTTCTTCCGCCTCCGGCGGCGGAGACCTGTGGGACGGCGCTACAGGAATCCTTACAGTGGGGAATGTGGGGAGAACCTTGGCTCTCTCCGCAGATGAGACTTCCAACAGCATCGAGGTACCGCGTTTTGTTACGGCCGTGGACACCAGCAACCTTCACCAGTACACGGTGCGCTCCTTTGCGGCCAACGTGGAACATAGGAGTGGAGAACAAGGGGTTCGCGTCAATGAGAACGTGGTGGGTCTGTTGAGAGATACTACTTTTGACTTCACCACTGTCTCCGACCTCGACCTCACAGGTCTCACGGCCCTTTTGACCCACGCCGGACCCAACTTCAATGCGTTGGTGATTCGGTTCTACCACACCGATCCCGCTCATGTTGGCAACCCCTACATCGGCGCGGTCACTCTGGCGGGAACCGCTCCCGGTGTGGGGCAGGTCATCATCTGTCCGGCTGGCGGAGCGGTTACAACCTATGTGTTGGACCCGGCTGGTATCGGCACGGCCATCGTAGGTGCAGCTATCACCTGCGAACTGAACTCCGGCGCTACTACCCCTGTGACGACCTTGTTGGGCATCTCCACGGGCACCCCGTATGACTTCACTCTCGACATTGATACCTACATTGATGTGGAGACTTTTGCAGTCGCCAATCTCGCCCCGGGTTCGGGAGCAGGATCTACCACCTGTAGAGTGATGCGGGATCGTATGACCTTCCGCGAAGATTTGGCTTTCAACAAAGCGGTTCCCCGAGGATTCCTTCCCGCCAACGATTGGGACTTCCCCGCTTCTTATGTGTCGGGCCAGACGGCGATGGAAACCGCGTTCGGTCTTCAGTACGTCACCATTAACGGGCAGCCCAACCTCACGGTCAACAGCCCCGGCTCGGTAAACGGCGGCGACTACTTCACCTTCTTGGAACGGGTGGGGCCGGACCCCACCCTCACAGTCCCGGCGGGCACCAAGTATGTAGGGGTGGGCAACTCCACTTTCAGTGTGGGGTTTCTCCAAACCATGTCATGGGAAGGGTTCCACAATGAGGAGCTTCCCTCCCAGATAGACAATATCGTCCTTTCCGCCGTTCCCTCATCGGATCTGGGAGTGGACGATGTGATCCTTGAGTCCTATGGCACCATCCTTGATGGGGACTCTTCCTTGACGCTGATGCCCACCATTGTGCCGGGCTACTTTTATGAAGGGAATCGGAACTACATCCTTAATCTCGACCCCACTCCCACCGCAGGTGCGACGGCCAATGTTGAGAGTGGCGACATTGTAGTGGTGGACACAGTCGCCAGTGGGGCCATCCATGAGGGGGCCATCAAAGCTGGTACTTATCTCACCCGCTACGCCATGGTTTCCGACGGCACCCGCTTCACCCACACAGGCAGCCCGTTTGGGGAAGTGCCGGTCCAAGGGGTTCGGCAGACGGCTGATCCTACTTCTCCGGTGCCAGTGGCGCAGGCTTTGACCGCCAACAGTCCTACTTCCGACACTGGGTTTTTGGACCTCACCTTCCCCTACATTATCTCCGCTGACGAGGGGACCAACACTATTGTCCTTGGGAATGTAGTCCCCGTAGCCGGAGCCATGACGGGCCATGGCTTCCTTACCTCGCGCCGTCTTTATCTGGTGTTCAAAGAAGAGTACGCCGCCTACAGCGCGGATGCCGACGGGGGTGGTAATGCGGGTTGGGTGCTCGACAAGGATGCAGTGTGGAGCAAGGCGATTCAGAGCTTGGGGCTCTATGACGCCGAAGCTCGCACCCTTGTGTTGAATATGAACACTTCGGCAACCGCCCAAGATGCAGCGGGGGCGCTGTCCCCGTCGCCTCCTACCAAGACTGACTTCTACGCTGCCGCTGTGGCTGGCACGGTGTGTTCGGGGATGGACTATCTTCCTGTCCAGCAACTGGGAGAGCATCTGCCCTCCAATAATGTGATGGGTGCGGACACGATCTGGGATGGGGCTGACCCCGCCTCCCTTGAGCAGACTATGGGTGGGTGGCGTGGGGTCACCATCCACAACATGAACCCCAAGATGCAGGAAGACCTCATCGCGGCTGGGGGTGCGGTGCTCCCCTATATGGTGGTGACTGCTCCTGCGCTCGGTAGGGGTTTGATGAACTCGGTGGGCAGTGGTGGTGCCTCCGGTCAACTGATTGCCGCCACCCCGGAACCCAAACTCAACACGGAGTTCTACGATAATCCGGCGGAACCTGTGTATGGGCGGGTCTATAACGGACTTATCGGCAGGCAGTACGGGTGCGGCGGAGTCGTGCCTTACTTTGACTTGAGCGAGATGCTCGGGGACGGTTCGGCCCTATTGACGCCGGAGTTGTGGTACGCCATGCACTTCTATGCGATGCAGGCAACATTCTTGGAAGTCTGGCTCCCCGACTACACCAAGGTCGATGACCCTAAGCTCCACTGCCTCCTTCCGGGAGACCGTTTCACGGCAGGGACGGACATTGATCCCACTCTGGGTGACCCCATGTTCTATGCGTTGGGGGGCGTTTTCTTGGAGCCTTCTTTCCCTCGCCCGGTGCTTAACAACTCCAATGTTGTGGAAAAGGTGGTTGCCAACACTTACACGATGCCATCAGTGAATGGGATCGGCATCCGAAGTGCGGCTGACTACGGATCTGCCGACACCTATGAGGATGTGCGCTTCTTTGTGCGTCGCATCCGTCGATGGCACAACCAGCAAGAGGCTATCGTCGAAGCCTTTAAGCCTCTGCGCTACATTTACGAGACCCGCCGGGGAGTTTTGTCCGCTTACACCCCCTCCTCCCGAATCGTGGCGGCGGACACCACCCTCTTTGGGACTGCTACCCAGTTGGGAGACTTTACCAATCCTCTGGTGAACATTCACGCAGGTGATGTGCTCCGAGTCCTTGCTGCTGATGGGACGCTTCTTGCGATAGCGGAGATCCAAGAGGTAGCCAGCGCGAACACCCTCAAACTGCGCCGCCCCGGTCTGGACCCCACCGTGGTAACAGGCAGTGAGGCGTTTGAGATCTATTTGGAGCAGCCTCTGGTTCCACAAGAGCAGTCTAACGACCAGTTGCTGGAGATGGTGACCAGTGAAGAGATCTACCGTCGCACGACGGACTATCCCGGAGCCAGCACCGACGGTGGGAGTGTGGCTGAAACCAACGAACTCCAAGATACGGGCATGACCTCATGGGAAGGGGCTGGCGTACAGGCCGATGACTACGTTGTCATTGATCCTGCGGGGGTTCTCTACATTAGCTCCGAACGGGGGATTCGCCCCTTTGGGGACCAGTCCTGTGTGGAGCGTCCGGTCCCCATTTACGATTCGGGGGGACCCAAGGGTCTCGATGACAACCGGGGCTTCTACAAGGTTGTGGACGTAGACAAGAATAAAGCGGGCGACCCTGCGCCCGGGGTTCTTGTTGTTGACGGGGAATGTCGCTTCACTCAATCGGGAGAGCCTTTTGGGGCAGCTACCGCCGAGTATGTGGTGCTCCCCACTATCCACAACTCCCAACTGACGGGTGGGGACGAAGACCAGCAAGCGTTGCGCCCCACGGCTGCGGCGGTGGTCTCTGCTGCTGGCCTCTCCTTTGCGGATCGCACAGAGGGTGGGGTCGATTCCCCCGCCTATAAGAGCATCGAGCCTTTTGCCTTCCGCATCATCCGCCCCAACCCCATCTTCTCTAAGGATGCGTTGGAGTTGGTCCTCTTTATGCGCGAGCGACTCCTGTCATGGGCGGAGGAAATCCGTCTTATCCAAACCAAGGCAGGGGACTACTACATCTTCCAGAAGGAGATCCAGATTGAGGATGTCGGCAACCCCACGGGTGTAGGGGGGCTCGGTCTTCTGACCAACGCCGAGGTGGAAGGTCTGGAAGGTCTGGTCTCTATCACTCCCTTTGCCAACACGAAGGATTGTTTGAGTGTGCTGGATCGACGAGTGTGGATTCTGGACTACCGGTTGGACGCGGACTCGTATACGGACTTCGCTACCAACAGCTTGGTCCAACGCCCTGTGCTCCCGGACTACATTGACGACGTTCTCAACTTGAGTGACCTCTTTCGGGAACAGCGTTTCGGCTGGATCTCTTTCCGTGCCAATCGACAAGACGGTTCTATCCAAGCAGCGAAAAGGGCAGTTTCTTCCTTGGGCAAGAAACTGGCCAAGGCTCGGCGGGCTTTGGCACGCCAGCGTGCGCTGGACAAGTCGTAGTCGGTAGAGTGGCTCTATGAGTAAAAAGGATAAGGAAAGACCCATGAACGCTGATGAACTCCGTGCCCGTCTCAAGTCTCTGGGAATCCCCGTGGGGGAGTGGACGGCTACGGAAGAACAAAGGAACGTGGTCCCTCCTACCATCCAACGCCAGAAAGATGCCCTCGTAAAGATGGAGGGCATCCTCGTTCGCCAAATGGAAGAGGACCAAAAGAAGGTCGCCGACCTTCACGCCACCTTGCAAAGATTAAAGCATGGTGGTGGGCATGGCTGATGTCCCCAAAGACTGGCTTGTAGTCCAACCGAGTCTGGAGCCGATCCTTAAACCTGTGAACTTGGTCATCGCAACGATTGACAGCGTTCTACAGGCTCTGATTATCATCCTCAACATTGTCCAGATGGTGTTGAACGTCATTAAGGCGTTCCTCATCGGGCTGCTCGATCCGTTGCGGGCTATCATTGAGGCTATCATCGCCGAGATCCGGCAGATCATCCACGATTTGCGGCAGTTGGGTATCTACCTCCACGGGGACTGGAACCTCTGCACCAAACCCTTCAAGGAACTGCGAGGAGGCTACAACGCCTATGAACGGCGTATGCTCCGGCGACTTCTGGATCGGCGTGACCCCCAACGCCCAGATTTCTCTTCTTCCTCGGCTGCTCTGGCTTTCTTTGCGTATGTGTCGCTGGAAGATGTGACGCTGCTCATCGAGATCATCATGCGTCTGCGTGATTTCTTCGGTGGGTCGAACAGCAAGAAGCTCATCCCCTTTCCTCCCCCCACCACCCCCGAACCCGCTTTCGGGGGTTCCGGGATAGGAGCCTTCCTCCCCCAAGGGGGCGACTTCGACTCCACTCCCTCTAAGGTACGCTTTGAGTGGAAGATGCCTTCGTCTGGGCAGGTCTTTTCCCCGGGTCCGGCGGGCTACATTATCCATGTGTCTACCATCCCCGATGGTTTTGCTGTCGTGTCCGGGCGCGTAGACGCTCAACAAGCTCAAGGGGTAAAGAACCTCACCACTACCTTTGCCGTGGGGACGGACCCCAACACGGGAGCAGTCCTGCGCCTTTATGGAGGCGTCTGTGATTTGGGGAGCAGCGACTCCAAGTTCGGTGATGTGGAACGGGATAGCCACCAAGCCAACGCACTCTATCTTCAGGCGAACCCCAACTCTCCCCTCATCCCCCCTTCCAAGCTCATAAACTCCGGAGGTACCCCGATTGGGGCGGCCTCTTACTTCTTCAAGGTTCCGGCTGTCCTCAAGCTACTCGGGGCTGGGCAACCCATGTCCGCTACATTGGACTTGGAGGACTTGCCTTTGGCTTTCAGTGTGTCGGGATCGGGGGACAGCATCGCCATCGAAACCGAGGAGGCTCAAGTCTTCTACGTTCGTATCCGTGCCGTCACCACGAACTGGGTGGACAATGTGAGCGATGCGGCCACTGGCACCCCCCGAAGCCCCGCTCTCATTCCCATGGGGTCGGAGGGCCTGCATCTTTACACCATTGATGACCAGACCATCCTCAAAACCACGGGGATCGCCCTCAAGCCTGCCGCACCTAAAGCCAACAAGGTGACGCCTCAAGACTTTGGTGACGCCTCCGAATCGGCAACGGTGGCCTTCCCAAGTGACTTCACGGACGCTGTCATCACCGCCATGGCTCTGGTGTACTTGTGTCGAGCCGACTTGAAGCCTCAAACGGTCAATGGAGAGGGTGTGGTCGCACCCGCTGCTATAAAACAACTCAACACCTACCTCCCGGGCGGGGAATCTTTGCTGGAAGATTTTGCGGAGATTGTGATGAAGGGGATGGACGCCCGGCCCTTCTATGCCTACCAGAGACCTAAGCAGTTCCAACGCAAGGTTCTCCGGAAGGCGCGGGCTGGCGCGATGCCTATGCTCAACCAGCCCCCGCCCGTCGCAGTGGTGGAGAGCCTCGCCGACGAGATTGCCACCTTGGCGCGGTTCGTGTGGAGTGACATTGACAGCGACTTCCCGGATCAGACGATTCTTCAGACCCTAAAGAAACCGACCGGTGACGCAGGGTACGGAGCCAATCCTCAATGTATTCAGTTGGGCAACGCACAGAATGCCGCTGTTCGGCTGCGGAAGGGAGGCGGCACGGCCCCGTGGATTTCCCGAGAGGGTTTGTTTGCGTTCAAAGCCCCTCCAGAGACCAGTGCCAGTGGAGCCTTCTACATGAGTATGGGCGTTTCCGATTCCACTCCTGTGCTTTACCGCTGGCCGGACGGCAACCCGGGGACGACGAACTCCAACAAGCTGGCCCTCGGTTTTGTGCGGAAGCTCTTGATCGACTACGAAGACGGTGAGGTGCTTAAAGCGGCAGCCACTATCTTGCAGGTGGCGTCAGCCGTCACGCTGCCAGACGACGATGGGGGGTGGATGGCGAAACGCCCGCTCATGGACGCGCTCGCTCCTCTCGACGCTCTCTTGGTGGACATCGAGAAGTTCCTGCTCGCCATTCTGGATGCGCTCCAAGGGATCATCGACAAGATCATCGCCTACATCGAGGCGATCCAAGCCCGCATCTATCAGTTGCAGGCTCTCATTGAGATGATTCGCGCTCTGCTTAAAGCATTGGCGTTTGAGCTACCGTCTGTCTCGGGGCTGGTGTTGGTAGAGAATGGAACCGCTGGCTTGATCACGGGACTGGTTGGCTCCGGCAATAAACCGGCGGACTCGTCCATCGCCTATGGGGGTGGGATTGTAGCCATAGCAGGTGGCCTTCCTATGTTCCTGCTGGAGCTTCTCGCTTTGGTTTTCAGCGGCGGCGGCGGGGAGGAGGACTAATGCCTTCATTTAGTTACATGGATGCGTTCCGAGAGGGGCAGTGGCGAGTCTTCCGGGCTTTCATTCTGCGGGAACGTCGGAGTGTGGGCCAACGAGAGGAGGCTATTCAAGCCCAGTTGGCACGCATCGGGAAGCTCCGCGTGCTCTATGGCACTGATGCAACAACCGAGGAGGTCACCGAGCAAAGGATTGGGTTGGTGTTGGAAGGGAACGAGAACTCCTCTTTGGCCAAACTGGTGCAGGCTTATGTGGCTCTGGGGGGCAACCCGTTCGATGTCTCTATGTTCCTCTACAGTAACGATGAGGAGTGCCCGGGGCTGGGCTTTGCCTACCCTCTGGGGATGCAGTACTCCCTCCAATCTACGGAGGCTGACCTCGACTCCAACATCCAGAAGTTCAAGCCCAGCGTTGTCGGAGGGGCGCGAACCTTGGATGCCGAGAAGATCGCCAAGAACATGGACATAGCCCGGCGTTTTGTGACCCAAGAGATGTACTACAAACGCATCCGGTTGGAGGAGCGCATCATCAAGCTCTCGGATTTGGCTGAACAGTTGGAGCAGGAGATCGTTGCGATGACTAACGCAACGATGGGAGAGGGGATGAAAGCCTCATGGAGTTCTGACCTCTACCAAGAGTCCCATTCGGTCCCAGCTTTGGTCTTCCTGTTTGATAGCAGTTTCCGCGTAGCAGAGGAGGATGGCACTGTTCCTGTAGATGCCAAGCCGAACATTGATGTGTTGGGTGGGTTGCCGATGCTGTTGACGGATGTGTCTCCGGCGGCCGACCACAACGCTCTGTAAGGGGGCGGTACTCTTTCGATAGGGTCTCATGGGGTAGACACCGGAGATCCCCGCCAGTGATGAAGAAATCCCCCTCCCCCTCCCCCACCCGCGTTGCGTCCAAGTGGTTCTCTCGACAAGGCTCTCGTCCCATCTGGCGGGGGATGCGGCTGGAACTGCGACCGGAAGCAGTCAGCGTGATCAAGAGGTTGGAGGCTTTGGGGGAAAAGGAACACCGTTTGTGGATGGCATCCTCCGATCCGGCCAAGTGGAAGCAGACCCCGGAAGCCAAAGAACTCTACGACACGATGGGGGCATACGAAGACACGCTCCGGTCTTTGGTTCACAAAGCGTTCAAGCGGGGTCATGCTGGGATTTACTGGTCCCGCAGTGAGAGGACCGCCAAGGAGTTCGCGGAGAGGGAACGCCTCAATGCAGGGTCCACGACGGAAACCTACGCTCTCCTTGAGGGGGTCGATCCGGGCGTAGGGCATGAGGTGGTCGAAGGGCCTTTCGCGGACGAGGATGAGGTCACGCTTCCGGAGGGAACTCCGGTCAAGGTGCGTAGCATCTCTTTCTGGGGCACTTCTCTGGGCGAGCAACTTGGGTCTGCTGGCTCTCTCACCGTCAAAGCGGCACGAGTCGCTAAGAAATGGAAGAAGCTCCCTCCCGGGTGGACGGACGAGTCCGTTACGAAGTTCTGGAAAACGCTCGGCAAGGGCACACCCGAACACAAGGTGTGGAACTGCATCTACAAGATGACTGGTGTTTTCGACGAGCCGGGGGGTTTCTGTGGCGGTTTGGCGGACTGGAAAGACCCGGGCTGGCGTAAGAAGATTACCAAGCAGACCCCAGAAGCCCGCGCAACCGCCCGGGAATACTGGAAGGCCAAGATCAAGAGCAAGGGCGGCAAGAAGGCCAGCGCGGCCCGGGTCGCCGCCCGGTACGCAGCACAGCTTCCTTTGATGGACCCCCTCTACAACCTGCGGGAAGCCGCCAAGGAACTGCTCTTGCTGGAGGACCATCTGGGTCATGCCCAGAAGCACTGTCCTGACTGCATCCGTAAACATCTGCTCACCACGGAGGCACTGCTTGAAGAAGCAGTGCGCCTCGACACAGAAGGGGAGATGTTGGGGCTGCTCTCACCGCTTCCGGCACAGGTCCGGGAACTGTGGACAGCCTATCAAGATGGTCGCCCGGAGCATGAGATCGGGCAAGCCGCCCGTGTTTTGCGTAAGGGACTCGTAGAGGCTTCCGCCGATGTTCGTGTGGCT